>ERZ791911.601-NODE-601-length-23670-cov-18.346094_pt1 | contig 23670 bp, 17 predicted proteins | sample MGYA00510142_ERZ791911 | MGnify/ENA primary metagenome ERZ791911 (study PRJEB30046, sample SAMN00792056) | human gut metagenome | study: EMG produced TPA metagenomics assembly of the A metagenome-wide association study of gut microbiota in type 2... | reverse complement strand
GACCATTTTCCTTAAAATCTTCTCTTCGTGCCTTTCGTGTCCTTCGTGGATAAAAAATACATGGTTCTCTTCGTGCCTTTCGTGTCCTTCGTGGATAAAAGATATGTCCTGCTGTCCACGTGAGACCTCTTCGAGGTCTTTCCACTCTCGCTGCTTTGTCCCCAGGTCGCTCGGTGCTGTGCGGACTCGCTTCGCGTCGTCCGCCCAGCCCCTCGACGACCTGGGGTCATTCAAAGTGTGACCCCTCCGGGGTCAGTGCTTGCCGACCTGCGACAATCACAAAGTAAAGCCTCCGGGGTCAGTGCCGCCGACCTGCGACACTCACAAAGTAGAGGTCAGTGCTCACACCCTTCTTCTAACTTTACCGCGCCAGCCTGTTTTAAAGGTTTTCTTTGTGTCAGCGCCAAGATTCGACGTAGGAGAATCTGCCATTTGCGGGTTGAGGGCGGTGAGAGGCAAAGCCTCTCGCAAGCCCTCAACCCGCAAATGGCAAAGGGCCCTAAGCCCTTGGCGCTGACACAAAGCGGTTTTCCTGGTTTTGGTTATAACACCCCCAACCACACAGTTTGTCAGCAGCGCCAAAAATCTGTTCTTTTTGTCTTTCTGCCTAAGAACAGCGCAAAATATTTCGTTTTCTCGCAAATAAACACTACTTTTGCATCGTTGTACAATATAGAAATCATATTTTTAACAGTTTCTATCATATAAACGATGATATCATTCACTCTGTCGCTCGTCGCACTTATCGTAGGCTACCTGCTCTATGGCAAGTTCGTAGAGCGTATTTTCTCCCCCGACGACCGCCCCACGCCCGCCGTAGCCAATGCCGACGGTGTCGACTACATTGTCATGCCCACCTGGAAGGTCTTCATGATCCAGTTCCTCAACATAGCAGGCACAGGCCCCATCTTCGGCGCCATCATGGGCGCCTGGTATGGACCCGTCGCCTATCTGTGGATCGTCTTCGGCTGCATCTTCGCCGGCGCCGTCCACGACTACCTCTCCGGCATGCTCTCCGTGCGCCACAACGGCGCCAACCTCCCCGACCTCGTCGGCGCCTACCTCGGCACCACCACCAAGCGCGTCATGCTCGTCTTCTCCGTCTTCCTGCTCATGATGGTCGGCGTCGTCTTCGTCTATAGCCCCGCCCTCGTCCTCAAGGACTTCGGGTGGACCACCATCGGCTGGGTCTGCGTCATCTTCGCCTACTACATCGTCGCCACCCTGCTGCCCATCGACAAGATCATCGGCAAGCTCTACCCCATCTTCGCCTTCGCCATGCTCTTCATGGCCGTAGCCCTCATGGTATGCCTGTATGTCAAGATGCCGGCACTCCCCGAGGTATGGAGCAACCTCGACGCCCACAACCTCAACACGCCACCCTCACTCTTAGGCACGAAGAGCTACATCGCCGACAACCCCCTCTTCCCCTGCCTCTTCCTCACCATCGCCTGCGGCGCCATCAGCGGCTTCCACGGCACACAGAGCCCGCTCATGGCACGCTGCCTGTCGTCAGAGAAGTTAGGACGACCCGTCTTCTACGGCGCCATGATCACAGAGGGCGTCGTAGCCCTCATCTGGGCCACCGTGTCCATCTATTTCTTCTACTACGGTGGCTGGCGTGACGTCGTCGACGCCAACACCCTCAACGCCTTCCTGTCACAGAGCCACGGCGGCAAGACACTCATACAGTTCTTCACAGCCCCCAACGTCGTGGAGAAGACCTGCACGGGCTGGCTCGGCCTCTTCGGTGGCATCCTCGCCGTCTTCGGCGTCGTGGCAGCACCTATCACCAGTGGCGACACCGCCTTCCGCAGCGCACGACTCATCATCGCCGACGCCCTCCACCTCAGCCAGAAGAGCATCCACCGACGTCTCCTCATCGCCGTACCGATGTTCGCAGCCGCCATCGCACTCCTCGTCTGGCAGATGGAGAACCCCAACGGCTTCAACACCATCTGGCAGTGGTTCGGATGGTCCAATCAGACCCTCGCCGTCTTCACACTGTGGACCGTCACCGTCTACATGGTGCAGCAGCGCAAGCCCTTCATCATCACACTCATCCCCGCCATTTTCATGACCACAGTCTGCTCCACCTTCCTGCTCATCTCACCCATGGCATTCCACCTCAGCACCACCGTCAGCTACACCGGCGCCGTCATCGCCTGCGTCATCGCATGCGTATGGTTCTTCGCATGGTACCGCAAGCAGACCCAAAACATAAATAATCACCAATAAAGAGAATATACTATGAAGAAAACCTTATTTTTGTTGTTCGCGCTCATGCTCACCCTCACAGCGAGCGCCCAGTTTGAGGAAGGCAAGACATATATCGGTGCATCCCTGTCAGGGCTGAACCTCAGCTACAACGGCTCCAACGAGGCCCAGTTCGGTGTCAGCGCCGTAGCCGGAAAGTTCCTTGCCGACAACGTCCTCCTCTACGGCATGGCTGGCTTCGACCACCCCGGTAAGGGTTCCGACAACGCCGTCAGCGCCGGTGCCGGCATGCGCTACTACATCACGCAGAATGGCATCTTCCTCGGCGCCAATGCCAAATACGTACACTCCAATGCCAGCTACAACGACATCATGCCCGGCGTGGAAGTCGGCTACGCCTTCTTCCTGAGCCGCACGGTGACGATAGAGCCGTCCATCTATTACCAGCAGAGCTTCAAGGACCACAGCGACTACTCCACCGTGGGCCTGCGCATCGGCTTGGGCATCTACCTGGGCAAAGACTAAATGGAACAATTTCCCTCTGTCCTCTTAGAGAAAGCAGTCGGAGAGTTCAGCAAACTGCCAGGCGTAGGGCGCAAGACAGCCCTGCGCCTGGTCCTGCATCTGCTCAGACAGCCCACAACCGTCGCCGACAGCCTCGCCGAAGCCGTCAGAAACGTCCGACACGACATCAAGTATTGCAGCATCTGCCATAACATCAGCGACACCGATATCTGCCCCATCTGTGCCGACCCACGCCGCGATGCCACCACGGTATGCGTCGTGGAGAATGTCCAGGACGTCATGGCCGTGGAGAACACCCAGGCCTACCACGGGCTCTACCACGTCTTGGGCGGCATCATCTCGCCCATGGACGGCATAGGACCCAGCGACATCGAGATAGACTCCCTCGTCCACCGCGTAGCAGAAGGACATATCAAGGAGGTCATCCTCGCACTGAGCAGCACCATGGAGGGCGACACCACCAACTTCTACATCTCACGACAGCTCAGAAACTATCCTGTCAAGGTCACCGTCATCGCACGCGGCATCTCCGTGGGCAACGAACTGGAATACACCGACGAGGTCACACTCGGCAGGAGCATCGTCAACAGAACACCTATCGATAACTAAACGCGGCTTGACCCTTCAAGCCCGAAGATTGTTCATTCATGGATATACACAAGACCCGGACTTCCCTCTTAGCAGCTTTTTGGAGCCCCATCATCGTCTGCTTAGCCATCATCATCCCCTACGAGAACGACTGGCTCCTGGCCGGAGCCCTTGCGGGCGACAAGGTGGCCGAATACTATGTAGCCACCGTCATGGAGCTCCTCACCATCTGCCTCATCCCCCTCTCCCTGCGCCTCTTCAAGTTCAAAGCCGTCAGAAAGGCACTGACCGACGATGCCGCCACGGCCCTGCGCCGTTGGGGCATGCTGCGCATGGCCATGCTCACCGTGCCGATGATGGTCAACTGCGTACTCTACTATCAGTTCATGAACGTCGCCTTTGGCTATATGGGCATCATCGGGCTTCTCTGCCTCGTCTTCGTCTTCCCGTCCAAGACGCGCTGCGAGAGCGAGACGGCCAACGAGCCCGACGACACCAACGCATAGCCACCAAGTCCACCATCATGCTGTTATCCGTCATCATCGTCAGCTACAATGTCAAGGACTATCTCTGGCAGTGCCTCTTCTCTTTGGAGAAGGCGCTGAAAGGCCTCGACGCCGAAGTCATCGTCTTCGACAACCACTCCCGCGACGGCTCCGTCGACGCCCTCGCCAAGGCCTACCCCTCCGTGACCTTCATCAGCAGTCCCCACAACATCGGCTTTGCACGTGGCAACAACCACGCCATCCGGCAGAGCAGCGGAGAGTATGTCCTCCTCCTCAACCCCGACACCATCGTCGGCGAGGACACCATCCGCCACGCCCTGAGCTTCATGGCCGACCACCCCGGCGCAGGAGCCCTGGGCACCAGGATGCTCAACAGCGACGGCAGCGTGGCCAGGGAGTCGCGGCGCGGTATCCCCGCACCCATGACGGCATTCTATAAGATGAGCGGACTGTGCAGACTCTTCCCCACCCATCGCAAGTTAGGCAGATACTATATGGGGTGGCTGCCATGGGACGAGCCCGCACGCATAGAGGTCATCAGCGGCGCCTACTGCCTCCTGCGGCGCCAGGCCCTGGAGGAGGTAGGACTCTTAGACGAGGACTTCTTCATGTACGGTGAGGACATCGACCTCAGCTTCCGGCTCCTGAAGGCAGGGTGGGAGAACTGGTACCTCCCCGATGCCATCCTGCACTATAAAGGTGAGAGCACGCAGAAGTCCAGCTTCCGCTATGTCCACGTCTTCTACGAGGCCATGCTCATCTTCTTCCGAAAGCACTACAGCCACCTCAGCGTCCTCATCACCCTCCCCGTGAGCCTCGCCATCTATGCCAAGGCCACCCTGACGCTACTCTCCACAACGATGAAGAAGACGCGGAGAAGCTTAGGGTTCGTCAGCAAAGACAAGGAGACAGACCCCTTATACATCTTTTATATAGCACCCCAGCACATGGCACAATGCCAGCGCCTGGCGAAGCACAAAGGCCTCTGGGCGGAGTTTCACGATGCCAACAAGCGCATCAGGGAGAACCCCACGCTGACAGGAAGGCAGACCACCACCTTCCTCACCTACGACGCCGACGCCTACTCCTTCAACGAGATGTTCGAACGCATCAGCAGGCTCCAGGACAACCGTGTCGCCTTGGCCGTCTACTACCCCGACAAGGACATGGTCATCACAGCAGCAGACATCATCAAATGAACATGGAAAAGCAGCTCAACACTTCCGTCTTCCTCAGAGCCGTAGAGCCCGAGGACTTAGACATGATGTACGACATCGAGAACGACCCCGACGTCTGGAATGTCAGCAATACCAACATGCCCTACTCCCGATTCGCGCTCCACGAGTATATCGCCAATGCCACCGGCGACATCTATACCGACAAGCAGGTGAGGCTCATCATCACCAACGACCGACAGGAATGGATAGGCATCGTCGACCTCTTCAACTACAGCCCGCAGCACCAGCGTGCGGAGGTCGGCATCGTCATCGCCAAACCATACCGCGAATGTGGCTATGGCAGGGCTGCAATGGCAGCACTTATCAACTATGCGCACTCCACACTCCACATCCATCAGCTCTACGCACTCGTCAGCGTAGACAACACTTTCTGCATCAGGCTCTTGACGGGAATAGGATTCACCATCGACGGAGAGCTCAAAGACTGGATCTTCGACGGAGACAACTACCACAATGTATACATGATGCACTTTTTTTGCAAAAAAATGCCGAAAAGTTTGGTGGAATAAAAATATATGACTACCTTTGCACTCGCAAATGAGAAATGAAGCAACTGGTGCGTTAGTTCAGTTGGTTAGAATGCCTGCCTGTCACGCAGGAGGTCACGAGTCCGAGTCTCGTACGCACCGCTTCTTCCTTTCACCTTTTGTAAAAAGGTGCGTTAGTTCAGTTGGTTAGAATGCCTGCCTGTCACGCAGGAGGTCACGAGTCCGAGTCTCGTACGCACCGCAAATCGCCTTTAAGCTATGCTTGAAGGCGATTTTTTTATATACCCATATCTAATGCAGAAGAGGACAAGAGATTACCTACGTTGTTTTTGGAGAAATTCATACAATTGCAGAAAGGTTGTTCCTCATGTCCAAATAGCAGATAATAAGCGTCAATTTGATTCTTGGCATTTGCCACAGATGTCGTCGACATTTGCCGTATAAAATCTGTGTATAGGGAGAAAATCATAGTGAAACTTCAGAGAGAAAAATTACATTCCTTCTCTTAATCCTCATTTACCCTTCGAAGAAAACATAAAATAGTTGAGAAAAATTTGAGATTCTCAATAATTTTCGCTAATTTTGCCTTAAATTCTAAAAACCATAGATAATTTGCAGCTTATGAGATTCAGACTGAACTTGGAAGTTGATCGCAGTCATGGGGATTTGCTTCCCCTCAGCTACCAGTATGAGCAGTCGGCTGTTATCTATAAGATACTCAGCAGAGGCGACCGGGACTATTCTTCCTGGCTGCACGACAACGGCTTCAAGCTGGAAAGCGGCAAACGTTTCAAGCTCTTCTGCTATTCTCGTCTGAATCCCGATAAGTATCGCATACTGCCCAAGGCAGGATGCATGAACCTCATCGGCGACCGGGCAGAGTGGACCATCGGCTTCCTGCCGGAAAAGAGCACCGAGCATTTCGTTCAGGGTCTCTTTGACGACCAGTACTTCACGATCGGCAACAAAGACTATCGGGTTGGTTTCCATGTAATCAATGTAGAGCTGTTGCCCTCCATTCCTGCTGAGCCTACTATGGAGTGGGAAGCACTATCGCCTGTTTGCGTCAAAGAGCATGCCGAAGGGCGGATCATCTACCTCTCACCGGAAGCGCCAAACTATGCAGAAGCAATTCTCAGTGGTCTTCTCTCCCGTTATGAGTCGCTCTATGGTCACCCCTATGAGGACGACACTCGCGGCTTCCGTTTCGAGTTATTGGGGCCTCAACCGAAATCCGCCCTCATCACTATCAAGGCCGGCACTCCACAACAAACCCAAATCCGTGGCTACCGTTATCGCTTCCGCCTCACTGCGCCGGAAGAGCTGATGCATATCGCCAGCGAGGGTGGCATCGGCGAGGAATGCTCGCAGGGGTTTGGATATGTAGAACCTTTAAAATAAGAAAAAAAATGAATATCAGCATATTAAAGAAAAGTCCTTCATTAACCGAGAAAGTCGTTTTCATGATTCGACCACTTGCTCCATTGTCAATGGTTAGCGAAATGCCGGGATCGTATTATAAGTCATTGAGATATCCTAATAAGAAGATGCTTTGCGGTCTTATGGAGAATGTTTTAGGCTGGCATTTTAATACTGCAGATAGAAAAGCTATATTGAAGATGAAAAAGAAGAACAAATTAGATGATTTCAATTATGCGATGGGATCTACCTATATACCATTGCTGATGGATTATTTTGATATAAGTGGAAAGACCGAAATACGGCAGATGAAATCTATGTGCTTCTACAAAGATTTGTGGAATAGAGGATATCGTAGAAAGGATTCTTATAAACATATAAACGGTTGCAGGAATATAGATAAAGATGTATTAGCCGAGTATCATATGCTATTTCAGAAGATTGATGCAGATGATGAGCTAAGTTCCAAAGATAAAAGTAATATAAAGCAATCTTGGTTTAACAAGAATCTTGGGAAAATTCCTTTCTATTACACCACTCCTTCACAAAGAGAATATATAGGACTTGATGGTATCTATTGTTTTCATTTTATGATGGATCCGATGCTCTATCAAATGTTGTCCACTTCACTTAAAGAAAATAATTTAGGCTATCTTGGCAATAGCGAAGGTTGGGTAGATTTAAACTTAAACAAAGAATAATATGGAACATCCCTATATAAAATATGCGCAAGCTCTCTTAATGGAGGAAAATCATTTGTCAGTACCTGATGATATCACAGTTACGATGATAAAGGAAGAGATAAAGAAAGGACTGAATTCTTTCTCTCTAAAACCGATAGGTGATTATAATTATAAGGAATCTGTTAAGTTTATGTACAGCTCTGATATAAACAAGGCTACACAGGACATATATTTGGCTCCAAATGCAATAACCACGGATATGCATGCGCATGATTTATACAAAAATGCCAAGAAATCATTAGAAATAGATACGGCCCTCAACAAGAATGCTAAGATATGTCAGACAGAAATGCCTATCGCTGGAGAATTCTGTTCTTTCTCTGAAAAAGGAGAAAGCGTGGGACGTGGTAATTCATCAGGGACTGAATATGAAAGGTTATTATCACTTATTACAACTCTTACCCCTTTGAAACCTTGCCTCCAATATATTCAGGGAACTGGGAATGGTAGAGCATGCTTTAATGTGTGTTTCATCCCGGATCTCCAATTAGATATTATGGTTGACTTTATTAAACTATTCAAAAGGATGAGAGTACAAAAATTAACTTCAGATTTGTTAGTTGGTAAGGTCAAATGCAATATTAAGGGGAAGGGTAAGAATGCTAAACAAACATTTAAGCCTCAGCGTCCATATGTTTTTCGTGGTAACTTCCCTAATCCTCCTCGGAGTAGTGCTTTAGGTAGTATATCCTTATTAGGAGCATTTGGTGAAATGACTAAGGAGAAAGAAACTTCTGAACTTGCAAGAAGAGTAGTAAAAGGCCTAGAGGATACTCCTATATATGAAATACAATATGGAAGTTCTAATGTGTTTACCTTCAACCACTATGTAATCCGTCTGGCGAGTGAGGGGAATCTACGAAGCATTGTAGACAGCTTGTATTTGTGTGTCCTATATAATAAAGGTAGAAGAGATAGTTCAAATATCATCGACTACGAGAAATTTGACTTGTTTTCGAGTCGGTTTCTTCAACTTTTTACGCATCCCGCTTTTTTGGATTTTCTGTCTTTTCGGGCAGAATATCCTGCAGAAATAGAATTGTTACTAAAAACTTACTTTGAAAATATGGAAAAAATAGATTCGGAAATAGTTCATTCGGCACGTGAGTTGGGGAAATGGCTGAATTATGTAGCCTTTCTTGCTGCCACTAAAGAAAAGGACAAAGAAAAGGACAAAGAAAAGAATAATGATGAATTCTTCAAATTAAAAGCGAAGATTCTTATAGAGTTGGAGAGTTCAGTCTTTTCTGCCAAAACTGGTGACGCATTGATAGCCCAGACTGTAACCCGTGCCGGAAGATTATCTAATATGGATGCCCCTGAGGCAGCAGCATTGTTTATGGAGAAAACTTGCAGTGGAGATTTAAAATTAGACCAGGCAAAGAACCTGCTTATTGCTTTTTCTCGATTAAAAAACAAGAAAGAGATTTCTACTACTATTTCTGTTACCAATCAGGATGATAGTGAAGAAGAAAATTTTAGTGACTTATAATAAAACAGAAAGCTTATGGAAATAAAAGGTATTTTAGTTACTTTGTTGGCACCTTTTGAGGATCATATAGCCAATGGAGGAGAAAAACTTCTGGGCAATGCATCTTCTATAAAGAGAAGACCCGATGGTAAGGTTTACATTTCAGGCCAGATGCAGCGGCATGTTTTGTTTTCAGCCATGGCGAAATTGAATGATGCGGATCCTGACAAAGGTGACACGTTTGTTTCCAATGGCGATGGAACAACCGATAAAATAGAATCTGACTTACGGGCAGATATGGGGGGATTTATGCATCCTGCTCTTCACGATTATTCGGGAAGAAGAACAGCTCCATTGTCAGTGACCCCCGCGGTAGCTATGAAGGAAAGCTCAGTTGAACCTGACTTACTTATTCGTCTTAAAACAGACCCTTTTGAGGATTCTAAGGACCAGGCACTGGCCACAAGAGAGTTCAGCCAATCAGACATGATGCGTATGAATTTTTTCTTGGATGTTACAAGCTTAAGCACATCTAAGGCTTATAGCTATAAAGATGGTTGGAATATAGCCATCTCATATTATAAACATGCCGAGGAAAAGGAGCGTAAGCGCCGTGCCACGCTATTTCTCAAGTCTACAGGTCTGATGAATGACTATGCTAATCAGACCCGTAATGCAGTATGTGGTGAACCTCAGCAAGTTCTGATAGTGTTTGAACCAATTCTGAGCCGTAAGGCTATTCGCTATTTTGAGGCAGGTGAGATTGAGCGCGCAAATATACTGGCAGAGCTTGATGCATGTGGCGCAAAGTATTTTATAGGCGATGATAAAACTGAGCATAGTGTAATGATGGCTTATAATGATGCTTTGAAATACTTGACTCAGAATCCTTTGTTCACCTATGTTCAGGATGATTCCGAAGTTAAGAAGTATGAAGAGGTCTTTGCAAAAAAATCCAAAGACTCGAGTAAGACTTCTGATAAACAAGATCCAAATGAGCATAAAGCCTGAGCCTGAATTGTAAGTCTAAAATGAATTTAGATCGAGAACATAATCTAGCAAAGATCTCTGGCATTACATTGGAGCAGCATAGCGAGAATGTAATGTCAGAGGCTGCTTATATTTGTGCTAGTCTGTCAAATACACTTATCAAGTATAAAAGAAGTATTGGTAAAGATTTGGACAAGCGTCTTGCTGTAGCATGTAAATTTCATGATGACGGCAAGATGGAGAGGCACTGGCAGGAAGCATGCAGAAGGGATGCAAAGGAATACAGTCAATGGTTAGAATCAAATCCAGATGGAAATCTAAGAGATTATGATAAAGTGTGTCATGGCGAGTCTGGCAAGAATATCCGTCAGTGTGGTGTCCGTCATGAACTTTTCTCTTTATTCTATAATGAGAATAAGCATCTACCTTTACCCCTTCAAGTTGCCATTGCGGCTCATCATGGCAAACTTTCTCAGAAGTTCAGGGACCGCTGGGCGCGAATGGGTTTTAAGAACCTTTGGAATGAAATTGAGAAAAAATCTAATGAAATTATAGAGTCCGACAATCTCCAAAACACTGCAAGAATGCTATACGAATATGATGGCGTGAGAGGATTGCTTCAAATGGCTGATCATCGTGCTAGTGCTAAAGAAGAAAACGATTTCGTTCCACCACTCCATCAGTTTTCCTATCAGTTTCCATTCACAGAAAAGAGAGGGGTTCAGTTACTTGTAGAACATCACTGGCAAGAAGAAATGATTCTTTTACGTGCCCCGACTGGAGCTGGAAAAACTGATGCCGCCTTGCTTTGGGCTTCTAAGCAGATAGAGAGTCACAGAGCTCAACGAGTTGTCATAGCCATGCCGACCCGTTTTACTTCCAATGCTTTGGCCATAAACGTTGCAGATACATTGTCTGGTACAGGCCTTTATCATTCAAGTGCCTGGTTTTCGGAATATGCGGAAAAGATAAAGCAGAACGGTAAAGATAGAAACAGTGCGTTAAAATTGCTGGAGCAGGCAAGGCTACTCGAATGCCCAATTACGGTGTGTACTATAGACCACCTTCTTATCTCTTTGACTCAAACAAGAGAAGATATGCATTTGACTAATTTTAATCTAGCAAACTCTTGCCTTGTTATTGATGAGGCTGATTTCTACGATAATTTTACCCAGCAGAATATATTCTTTCTTCTGCGAGTGCTACACTTGTGGAAAGTACCAGTATTGATTATGAGCGCATCGCTACCAGAGTCAGTACTTACCGATTACCGAAAAACCGGTTATCCCATAAGTTCAATACTTGAAGACGACTCAGACTATTCAAGAATCCGTTTTGAAATTACTCAAATCCGTGATTATTCAGATGTGGATGAGGTGGAGGATATATTGGAGCATATGATACACATAGGCAATGGGATTGTCTATGCCAATACGGTTGATAGAGCTGTAGAATTTTATCACCATATAATGAACAAGGTTCAGAATATAGAAGAGCCTCTGAATGTGATATTATACCATAGTCGATTCACTGAACCTGATAAGCAGAAAATCGAATCCAAACTCCTGGATGCTTTAGGCAAAGAAGCTTGGAAACATCATACAGCACGTGGTATCGCTATTTTAACTCAGATAGGTGAGATGAGTGTGAATATCAGTGCTGATATTATGTTTTCAGAAATTTGTCCTATTGACCGGTTGACTCAACGGGCTGGACGCCTCTGCCGATTTGACCATAGCAAAGTAGGACGTCTTATAATACTTAAAAGGTATAAGAATGATAAGTTATATCCTGCACCTTATGGTCATTTCGAAAGGAAAGAAAAGACATGGACAGCTTGCGCAGCTCTCTCTGAAACGATAAAATTAATAAAGGCGGATAAATATAATGCAGCAGAATTAGTAGATCTTATCAACAAGGTTTATGCTAGAAAAAGTGAGGAGGACATCCTTGCTAATCAAAATGCAGCATTACTTCGAGAAAACTTTATAGATAACTGGCTTATCTGCCCAACTCAGAAGTCAGAGCTTGATGATACTGATACTAATTTATGGAAGAGTAGGGATATTAGTGCCCAGGATATAGTTTATGTAAAGAAGCCGGATCTTCTCTCTTTTAGAAATTATTCAGACTTCATGGAATTCAAATTGCTCAATGGGATTAGTATTCCTGTCTATCTTATTGAGAAATGTAGAAAGATGCATAGAATTGATTTGTTTAAGATAAAAATAGGAGATGCTCAATGTGAATATATAGATGTTATACGCCCAGGATTTTATGACAATTATGTTGGAATTGACATGAGTGATCCAGATAATTTCTTATGATGGTTACAGGTACACATTTCGCATATTATCAGCTTTGCCGGCGAAAGCTCTGGCTCTTTGCCAACGGCATCAACATGGAACAGGAATCTGACCTGGTCTATGAAGGGAAGCTCATCCATGAGGAGAGCTACCCTGAACGGTCATCAAAATATGAAGAGGTAGCCATCGACGGCATCAAGGTGGACTATTATGATGCCAAGAATCATGTGATCCATGAGATAAAGAAATCCAATAAGGTGGACCAGGCGCATGAATGGCAGCTCAAATACTATATGTTTGTCTTCGAGCAGCATGGCGTGAAGGATGTCCGTGGCATCCTGGAATATCCCGTGATGCGCAAAACACGAGAGGTGATGCTTACGGATGTCGACCGGGAGGAAATCCGCTCAATGATCGGTGAGATAGAGACTATCATCGGTCAGGACGAATGCACACCGCGGGTGAAGAAGGGTATCTGCCACAACTGCAGTTATTTCGATTTCTGCTACTCTGAGGAACCGGAAGAGGCTCCAAATGTAACTGACGATTAGATCTCTCTGGTGCGATAATAATATTTGGAGGAGAAAAGAAGATGAAAAGAAGTTTCTATCTGTTCAATCCTGGTATCATGGAGCGCAAGGACAACACGCTCAAGTATACGCCTGTGAAAATCGATGACGACGGGACGGAGCATACGCAACCACCACGCTATATCCCTATAGAGGATGTGTCTGAGATGTATGTCTTCGGAAGTCTGAGAGCCAACAGTGCACTTTACAACTTCCTGGGACAGAAGAATATCCCGGTACATTTCTTCGACTATTACGAAAATTATACCGGGAGTTTTATGCCGCGCGACGGACTTCTCTCCGGACGGGCACTGCTTGCTCAGGCCAAGGCTTATCAAAGCAAGAAGAAACGCACACAATTGGCGAGCAAGTTCATTCAAGGAGCGGCGTGGAACATGGTGATGAACCTCAACTACTATCACCGGAGGGGCAAGGACTTGGGACCTACCATTGACGACATCAAGGCTTTGGCCAAGACACTGCCATCGGCTGCTGACGTGGAAGAGGTGATGGGCATAGAGGGAAATATCCGTAAACTGTATTACGCTGCATTTGATGTCATCCTCGATGATTTCAAGATGGGTGCACGCACCAAGCAGCCACCTGAGAATGAAGTTAATGCACTCATCTCCTTCGGTAATATGATGTGCTATACCGAGACTTTGCGGGCAATCCATCAGACGCAGCTCAATCCGACCATCTCCTTCCTGCATACGCCTGGCGAGCGCCGCTATTCGCTCTGCCTCGACATCTCGGAGATTTTCAAGCCTATCATCGTGGACAGGGTAATCTTCAAGGTGCTCAACAAGCATGCGCTGGGTCCGCAGCACTTCGACCATAAGCTCAACTCATGCCTGCTCAATCAGAAAGGCAAGCTCATCTATGTCAAGGCAATGGAGGACCGGTACAACGAGACTTTCCGCCATCGGTCGCTCGGTCGCAACGTGAGCTACAAGCACCTCATCAAACTGGAGTGCTACAAGTTGCTCAAGGACATCCTCGGCATAGAGGAGTACAAGCCCTTCAAGATGTACTGGTAGTATATATAATAAGGTGTAGAACCTAAAGAGGAAAGAACCATGTACGTGATATTGGTATATGATGTAGCCCAGAGGCGGGTAGGAAAGATGCTGAAGCTCTGCCGGCAATATCTCTGCTGGATACAGAACTCGGTATTTGAGGGCGAGCTTTCGGAGGCCAAGCTCCGGGAACTGAAGTCACACATCGGTAGTATCATTGATATTGACACCGATAGTGTGATAATATTTACGAATAAAATGAGCTATAATATGGACAAAGAGATACTTGGCAAGGAGCGGATGTCGACAGACAACTTCCTATAAAAGTTGTCGATGTCGGCCAAAGTCACAGTATTATAGCTTAGGAAAATTATTCTTTCGCTCTTTGACATGTTGAAACACCGATAAACGAAGGGGTTGTCGCAGCCCCTAATTTTTTTTATTATTCCACATCGACATGTTTTTCCCCGTTTTTTTCGTATCTTTGCATCCGGAAATGCCAGGAAACAGGGGCTTTTCCCCCATATGTCGATGTGGGTCTTAATCGTACCTTTATGGAATTGAAACGCGTGAGTTACTGAATCTCTACCGCATCCGTGGTGTCTTAATCGTACCTTTATGGAATTGAAACTCTGCTGCTTCGAGCGGTCGTAAATCTCGATGCTGTCTTAATCGTACCTTTATGGAATTGAAACAATATTTTTCTGACTTCGTCGGTTACGTCATTCTGTCTTAATCGTACCTTTATGGAATTGAAACAGAGTTGCAGAGCCAGTGAATAATGGAGGCATGGGTCTTAATCGTACCTTTATGGAATTGAAACGTAGTGAAGCTACTCATGGTCGCTGTCACCTATGGTCTTAATCGTACCTTTATGGAATTGAAACTCATGTAATCGTTTTCTGTCTGTACTGCCTTTGCCGTCTTAATCGTACCTTTATGGAATTGAAACTCACTCACGATGTCAAGGTAGAGCGACCTTCTGCCGGTCTTAATCGTACCTTTATGGAATTGAAACAGTAGTGGAATACCCCGGCATTCAATCACTGTTGAGGTCTTAATCGTACCTTTATGGAATTGAAACTCGTGGCACCGGAGAGCTGATACTGGAGCACGCCGTGTCTTAATCGTACGATTAAGACCAACCCCATCGTCGAATTCAAAAGAGTAATCCCTGTTTCAATTCCATAAAGGTACGATTAAGACTCGGTGAGGACTTCACGCTCTCTACTGCCGTTATCTGTTTCAATTCCATAAAGGTACGATTAAGACAAAATAACCGAACTGCTTCTGTTTTTCGTCATGCGTTTCAATTCCATAAAGGTACCTTTATGGAATTGAAACATGGTCTCATGCACGATATGTACGAGTTCCAGGTGTCTTAATCGTACCTTTATGGAATTGAAACGGCAGACGAACCGCCCCACCATGCAGCACTAAGGGAGTCTTAATCGTACCTTTATGGAATTGAAACGTCTTTACGGCCAACTGCTCCACGTTGAGCAGTGGTCTTAATCGTACCTTTATGGAATTGAAACTTGAAGATGTCGGCATGGTCGCGGACAAACTGGCGTCTTAATCGTACCTTTATGGAATTGAAACTAAAGCAAAACGGGGTGGAAATAAGGAGCTAATTGTCTTAATCGTACCTTTATGGAATTGAAACTAAAGCAAAACGGGGCGGTAATAAAGCGTTTATAAGTCTTAATCGTACCTTTATGGAATTGAAACGGGTTGAAGAGAAAAGGGCACGCCCAGGGCGACGCTGGTCTTAATCGTACCTTTATGGAATTGAAACGGACAAGAGCGGCGACCTTACGGGCAAGAGCTGGGAGTCTTAATCGTACCTTTATGGAATTGAAACTACCATAATAGATAAGATGAAAAAGATTTTGACATTGGTCTTAATCGTACCTTTATGGAATTGAAACCAGCGAAGAAATACGTTGTTGCGTATACTCGCAAGTCTTAATCGTACCTTTATGGAATTGAAACAGGTTAAAAGCAAAGTCAGCGAGTGCATCGAACTGGTCTTAATCGTACCTTTATGGAATTGAAACATCGTCCTGCGTCTTACGTCCGTGATCGTCGCGGGTCTTAATCGTACCTTTATGGAATTGAAACTAATGAATGCCAACCCTATCGGGTTAGTGATAACGTCTTAATCGTACCTTTATGGAATTGAAACAGATAAGGATAAGTGGGCTTTTGGAGATATTTCTGGTCTTAATCGTACCTTTATGGAATTGAAACGACGGTGCCATGCGATAAAGACCTCTTTGATGCCGTCTTAATCGTACCTTTATGGAATTGAAACCACGTGACAGGGCAGGGAAGCACCGCACAAACGAGTCTTAATCGTACCTTTATGGAATTGAAACCGGGGACGTTGGGGTTCTCGGCTCCGGTGGCCTGGTCTTAATCGTACCTTTATGGAATTGAAACCAGTATAAGGAGCGTGAAAAATCATTGCTTCAGCAGTCTTAATCGTACCTTTATGGAATTGAAACTTGGTGGGGATGGCGTTGCTCACAAACGGTTTGTGTCTTAATCGTACCTTTATGGAATTGAAACAGGTCTCCCATGCGCCGCTCTTGTATATCTCTATGTCTTAATCGTACCTTTATGGAATTGAAACACATCTATCTCGAAGCAAGAGTCTGGCAGAGTAAGTCTTAATCGTACCTTTATGGAATTGAAACTTAATAGTGGGGCTGGTCGAACTGCCTTGCTTAAGTCTTAATCGTACCTTTATGGAATTGAAACACGTACCAGAGGGGCAGAAACCGCAGTATGAGATGAGTCTTAATCGTACCTTTATGGAATTGAAACTTGTTATTAAGTGCATGTTTAGTAATACGTATATAGTCTTAATCGTACCTTTATGGAATTGAAACCAGACGAACAGAAGAACGCACAGAACGCAAAATAAGTCTTAATCGTACCTTTATGGAATTGAAACTATCTGTATAAAGTTAAATTTATCGCTCAAAGGTAAGTCTTAATCGTACCTTTATGGAATTGAAACAGGTTCACCCTTTCTATGTTCATACTTTCAAATTGTCTTAATCGTACCTTTATGGAATTGAAACACAAAGTGCGTGCGTCCTTTGCTCTCGGCCTGGGTGGTCTTAATCGTACCTTTATGGAATTGAAACAGTGGAGCTTTGGCCTCGACGCATGGATAGCATGGTCTTAATCGTACCTTTATGGAATTGAAACAAATTTCGCAAAGAATGGAAATACAGAGCAAAGAACCGTCTTAATCGTACCTTTATGGAATTGAAACGTCAAAGTCGTCGTCGACTATTCCAACAGTGGCTGTGTCTTAATCGTACCTTTATGGAATTGAAACCGGCGCACACGAAACTCACCGCTCAGTGTGGCACCTGTCTTAATCGTACCTTTATGGAATTGAAAACCGGTCCTAAAGGTGCTGATGGTGTCAGCACCTAGTCTTAATCGTACCTTTATGGAATTGAAACTTGTCACCATCGACGGGAAACATCGCGGCATAGTGTCTTAATCGTACCTTTATGGAATTGAAACTAGAAAGCGTCGAAATCAAAGATGGATAAGTATTTGTCTTAATCGTACCTTTATGGAATTGAAACTGTAGATAGGATTGACCGCCCATCCATGTTTGCGAAGTCTTAATCGTACCTTTATGGAATTGAAACCGCGTAGGCTACACGCTCAGCGCCTGTGACGAGTAGTCTTAATCGTACCTTTATGGAATTGAAACTCGAGGGAAAGGCATACCACTACATCGACTTGTCGTCTTAATCGTACCTTTATGGAATTGAAACTTCTTATTGATTTCGTCAAGGAATGACTTTGCGCTGGTCTTAATCGTACCTTTATGGAATTGAAACGATCAAACCCTTGCTATTACATCGCACCCAGCGCGTCTTAATCGTACCTTTATGGAATTGAAACAGCTCATAAGACACCCTAACAGCGCACGACGGCGATATCTTAATCTTACCTTTATGGAATTGAAACTCGGTGTGGTGAAGAATGGCGTCAGCGTAGGCGTTGTCTTAATCGTACCTTTATGGTATTGAAACGGGGAAGGCCCTCTTTGACATCAAGAGAAACGCCAGTCTTAATCGTACCTTTATGGAATTGAAACCGAGCTTGGCCGCCGTGTAGTGGAGGTTGTAGTAGTCTTAATCGTACCTTTATGGAATTGAAACGGCGACAGATGCTGCCGTGAAGGAACCTTCATCTCGTCTTAATCGTACCTTTATGGAATTGAAACTACGAGCTACGATAAATAAGCTTAGCTCCCAAAAGTCTTAATCGTACCTTTATGGAATTGAAACGGCGTTGTCCTTTCTCGATTGACCTTGCACTGCCTGTCTTAATCGTACCTTTATGGAATTGAAACCAAAACTGTCAAGTATAGGCAATAGCCACTTGTCTTTCGTCTTAATCGTACCTTTATGGAATTGAAACAATAGATATACAATCCATCTACGACATCTACGGCTGTCTTAATCGTACCTTTATGGAATTGAAACGTCATTTTGTTTTGCACTTTTCTGTACTTAATAGGTCTTAATCGCACCTTTATGGAATTGAAACCTTCAACCTCGACACGTCGATGTAACGGAGTTCGGTCTTAATCGTACCTTTATGGAATTGAAACAAGGAAGTCACCGATTATGGCAATGTCCACATCCGTCTTAATCGTACCTTTATGGAATTGAAACTGATAATAGACTTGTTGTGCAGTATTTCTCCAACTACGTCTTAATCGTACCTTTATGGAATTGAAAACAGAGTCAAGTCCTTGATACCCGAGCTTGCACGCAGTCTTAATCGTACCTTTGTGGAAAGAAACGCACTTCCTCCGCCTTAAAAAGGCGAAGCACATAACGGTTCTTCTGTATAGGGACAACCAAATTGAATATATTATCAGAGAGTAGCAGCACTTGCAATAGAAGTGAAGAAAATCATGACAGGAAAAGACTCTACAGACATGCCCATCCATCAAAAGGTGCAAGTAATAATGAGACGAGAGAATAATAAGCCGAGAGAAAGTCTACCAGTGTCTGAAGAGTTCGAATCCGAATTTGAATCCGAAGGCTCTGTTTCCTTTCCCGTTGCTGACGAAGGCTCCTAAGGATACATACCTTGTGGTGCAGCCATACCCGAGTTCCATATAGGGATGGAGGCGCTCGGCTTCGAGGACCGAGACATAGAGACGCTCCATCTCCATGTAGTGCCCCACCCATGGGAGCCAGCTCAGCAGCAGCAAGGGGCTCTCATAGGTGAGGTTGCCGCGCAGATAATAGGAAGAGGTGTTGTAGGTGTCGCCACGCAGGAGCTCGAACTCCCCACTCCACTCATCATTCCATCCGCCGGGGAGGTTGTTGTCCTGGAAGTTCTCGTAGTTGAGGAAGTAGGCGTTGCGGCCCTTGTTGGTGTAGAGACCGCCGCCGAGGCGCATCTGCAAGGACTGCAGGCGGTTGAGCTTGTGGATGTACTCAGCATTGCACTCGAAACGGGCATACTCGGTGTTGGAGCGCAGCACACCCTTGACGCCGTGGTCGTAGTCTAAGGTGAAGATGGGACCCGTCCAGCCCAAGGGCCGGTACTGAACCTCGAAGATAGGGGCAAAAGAGCTGTAGCGCGACTCCCAGCCGAAGATGTGGAAGGCATAGGGCGACACGGCGCGCCAGAGCTGGTAGAGGGCACCGACCTGAAAGCCCAGCCGGTTGCTGACGTCGAAGTTGAAGACCAGTCGTGCGTCGCCCTGCTTGAAGTCGTTGAAGATGTCGGGGTTGAGGACCTGCCCACCGGAGAGCTGGGGGATATGCTGGCTGATGTCCTGGCTGATGAGGTGGTTGCCGATGCGGTTGCCATTACCCATCTCCCATTTGATATATCTGTTCCGTCGCCGGTCGAAATAATAGAAGATGGGGATGCGATAATAGAACTGTTCCTGCTTGAAGGAGTAGCCACCCCGGAAGCGCCCTGTCAGCTCGCTGTTGTCGCTGAGCTGATAGCTGGCGCGGAGGTCGAACTTATAGGTGAAGCCGCGGCGCTGGCTGTAGCTCATATAGAGGGGGTTGAGGACGGGGTTGATACGGATGTATCCCTGGTTGTTCTGTCCGAAATGGGTGCGGATGCGGTTCAGCACATTATCGCCGATGGCATCCCACAGGATGCTCTTGACCCACTTCTTTTTCTTTTCGTGGAGGGTGTCAGCAGCCTCCTGCATCTCCTTCTCGATGCGTGCCGTAACCATCTTGGCGTAGATGTCCTGCTCGCTGGCGTCCAAGGTGTCGGGGCGCACCCGGGAGAGGAGCAGCGGGTTGGAGGCGTCGTCGCTGCCGATGGAGTCGAGGACGTTGTCCAGCCCGAAGTCGGCTTTGCAGTGCGCCGACACCTTATTGCCCAAGAAGCGGAAGCGCATGAGGGCCTCGCACTGCTTGGGGAAGATGGCCGCCATGCCCCTCTCACCCATCGTCATGGACACCCACGCATGGATGAGGTCGTACTCGCACTGGAAGCTGCACGAGAGGATGCGGCCCGTGAGGCGGTCGATGGACGCCGTGCCGTTGACTAACTGGGTGTTGTAGCGGCGGCCACGGAAGCGGAGCTCCACAATGTCACCATGGATGACGTCGACACGGTATTTATAAAACCGGAAGTTGTTAGGATGGAAAGGAGAGAGAAGAGTGGTGCCCACCATGGTCTCGCTGTAGATGGTGGGCGTGAGGTATTTGCCGAAGTTCTCCATGGCCTGCTTGCGGTGGGGGATGGTCGTGATCTTCAGCAGCGGCTCCGTGGTGAAGTCCTCATGGTTGTTCACCACAACTTTATAATAGGCCTCGGTGAGATACTGCCGGTCCTTGCCGTGGGAGATGACATAAGCGCCGGGGACGAGCATGAGGATGGCGTTGCGGCGGTCGACACGCAGCGTGGACCGCATGTAGGCGTAGCTCTCACGCCGGAAGTCCGTAGTGTCGACGGTCTGGGCAAAGGTGTGGACACGCCGCAGCAGCCGGAGGTTGCTCTTCTTGATGGCAGAGGCCGGAAGGGAGAAGAGCAGGGTGAGGACGAGCAGGAAGCCCGTGAGGGCCGCGCACAGCATGCCCCCAAGGCGGGAGACACGGTAATCGCCCGCACAGGACCGATGGCCTTTCTGGCTTAGCTTTCTATTCCTCACCATCTTTGACAACTATTCTAATTCGCTGAGCTCCAACCACCGTGTCTCTTTGGCGTCCAACTCGTCTTTCAGCACGGGCAGGCGCTTGCTCTTCTCTGTGAGGGCCTCCACGGAGAGGGTGCCGCTGCACAGGTCGGCCTCCAACTGCTTCTGCTCGGCCTCCAAAGCCTCGATGTCCTTGGAGAGCTGCTCAAACTCCCGCTTCTCCTTGTAGGACATGCGCTTGCGCGTGTCGTGATGGTAGTCGGCTTTGGCCTTGGCGGACTGGACCTTGCTGCCCGCGTCCTCCTCCTTAGACTTCAGCTGCTTCCACTCACGGTATTGCGTGTAGTTGCCGGGGAAGTCCTTGATGACACCCTGGCCCTGGAAGACAAGGAGGTGGTCGACGACCTTGTCCATGAAGTAGCGGTCGTGGCTGACGACGATGACGCAGCCGGGGAAGTCCTGGAGGTATTCCTCAAGGACTTGCAGGGTCTGGATGTCGAGGTCGTTGGTAGGCTCGTCGAGGACCAGAAAGTTGGGGTTCTTCATCAGCACCGTGCAGAGGTAGAGCTTGCGCTTCTCACCACCACTGAGCTTATAGACATAGTTCTGCTGCTCGGCGGGGGAGAAGAGGAAGTAGTTGAGGAACTGTGAGGCTGTCATCTTCCGGCCGTTGCCCAAGTCGATATAGTCGGCAATGTCGGTGATGATGTCGATGACCTTCTGACTCTCGTCGAACTTCAGCCCTTCCTGCGAGAAATAGCCGAAGCGGACGGTCTCACCGATGTCGAACTTCCCGCTGTCGGGGGGCACGAGGCCGAGGAGCATCTTGATGAACGTGGACTTGCCCGTGCCGTTGTTGCCCACGATGCCCATCTTCTCGAAGCGCGCGAAGTTGTAGTAGAAGTTGTCGAGGATGATCTTGTCGTGGCCCTGGGAGTCGGTGAACTTCTTGGAGACATACTGGCATTCGAAGATCTTTGAGCCGATATACACGCTTCCGGCCTTGAGGCGCACCTGCCGCTCCTCGATGCGCTGGTGGGCTTTGGCCTGGAGGTCGTAGAAGGCTTCCTCGCGGTAGCGGGCCTTATGGCTGCGGGCCTGCGGGGTGGCACGCATCCACTCCAGCTCCTTGCGGTAGAGGTTGTTGGCGCGCGCGATCTCCGCACGGCGGTTGTCGAGACGCTCCTGACGCTTCTCCAGATAGTAGCTATAGTTGCCGCGGTAGGAGTAGATGGTCCTGTCGTCGAGTTCGAGGATGAGGTTGCAGACATGGTCGAGGAAGTACCGGTCGTGGGTGACCATGAGCAGGGTCAGCGTAGAGCGCGAGAGGTAGCCTTCCAGCCACACGATCATCTCCAGGTCGAGGTGGTTGGTGGGCTCGTCGAGGATGAGGAAGTCGGGCTCAGTGATGAGGGCGTTGGCCAGGGCCACTCGCTTCTGCTGGCCGCCGCTGAGCTCCTTCATGGGCTGGTTGAGATCCTCGATATGTAGCTGTGTGAGGATCTGCTTGGCCTTGAGGACGCGCTCCGGGTCGCCATGGTGGTTGAAGCAGGCGTCGAGGACGGTCTCCTCGGGGTCGAACTTCGGCGTCTGCTCAAGGTAGCCTACCTTGATGTCATTATGGAAGACGATGGAGCCGCTGTCGTAGCCCTCCTTGCCGGCGATGATCTCCAAGAGGGTGGACTTGCCGGTGCCATTCTGGGCTATCAGCCCCACCTTCTGACCCTGGGCCACGGAGAAGCTGATGTCCTCGAAGAGGACTTGTGCGCCAAAGGTCTTGGTAAGGTTCTGTATATCTAAATATGGTGTCATGTGTCAAATATTAGTCTCGCAAAGATACTACAAAAGATTTGAATGAACAACAAATTACAAAACCTTTAACAAAAAGGGTGTTGGGTGTTAGGTGATAGGTGATAGGTGGTAGGTGTTGGGTGGTAGGTGATAGGTGTTAATGATATGTCATGCCGTCCACGTGAGACCTCTCCGAGGTCTTTCCACTCTCCTCACTCTACCCCAGGTCGCTCGGTGCCGGGAGGCCTCGCTTCGCGTCGTCCTCCCAGCCCCTCGACGACCTGGGGTCATTCACAGTGTGACCCCTCCGGGGTCAGTGCTCCACCACTGACATCCATGGTGTGCCCCTTTCGAGGGCTACGCTCCACCCACGCCATCCTTGAACACACAGACAATACCGGCGAGCACTGACCCCGGAGGGGTCACACCATGAATAACCCCAGGTCGTCGGACGAGTGGGGCTGGAGCTTGCGGAAGCCACACTCGGGAGCGACCTGGGGTGGCAGGATGGCAGAGTGGAAAGACCTCGGAGAGGTCTCACGTGGACAGCAGGGCAAATATCGTAGCATCTTATTGCAAGAAAAGGAAAATTGTCATGGACAGGCTTTCGCTCCTTAGGGAGCTCTGAGGCC
>ERZ791911.595-NODE-595-length-23882-cov-6.969992_pt1 | contig 23882 bp, 20 predicted proteins | sample MGYA00510142_ERZ791911 | MGnify/ENA primary metagenome ERZ791911 (study PRJEB30046, sample SAMN00792056) | human gut metagenome | study: EMG produced TPA metagenomics assembly of the A metagenome-wide association study of gut microbiota in type 2... | reverse complement strand
ATTTGCTCCTTGAATGAGAAACGGCCTTGGCTTAATGGCATTACCCTTGAGGGGACATAGGATGTACAAGGCTAAGAATGATACTGATACTCCATCATTGTTTTGCGCCGGGCCAACTTCGGCTGACTTGGGGGCTCTTTGCAAAGTCTCCACGAAGTGGAGAAATCTCCCTGCTGTATTGGCCTGCTGCCGATTGTCTCAATCGCGTCGCGTACTAGGATTCTTCACTTCGTTCAGAGTGATGAGTGAGGCAGGAAGAAAATCCCGTAACGTCTTGCGCCCCCCTTTAGGTGGCAAAGGAACTGGATTTGTAGGGGAGTGAAACGACCTGAAAATCCAGTGACATGCTTCCCACCGGGGCGGAGAGGGCCACGAAGTGGCGCGGGGGTGGATGAGCGGATAAGCCGGCATGATACTCTATGCTGTCCAGACTGCCGAAAGGCAACATTCTGCGGGGAGATTTCTCGACTCCGTTTCACTGGTTCCATGAACCATGTAATTCATAACGATAAGTACCACCGCTCGAAATGACGTATACAGTTATGGAGCCGCAAAAGCCAGCCCCGTAACGCTGACTTTATAATTCATTGCCGCCAGCGGCGGCAATCCACCACCCTCTGAACCCTCTGAACCCTCTGAACCTTCTGAACCCATAAAAAATAAAAAAAGAGACTGCGGAGAAATGGCAATCATTTCTCCGCAGTCTCTTTCCTTACCGCCCTTCCATCATCTTCCGGATTCGTTCTCTCCGTCTTCTGGCGGCCGCTTCGTCTACGATGATGTGGTGGCCGCTGGCGGTGACGAATTCCGCTTTCGGCGGCGCCGCCTTTTTATCATTGTACAGGGCGTAATCAAAGCCGCCGCCCAGGGCGCAGCTGGCGCAGTCCCTGCCGCTGGCACCCCGCCACATGCGGTAAATGCAGTAGCAGAACCAGCCGGCAATGGCTGCGGTAATCAGTATGGTTAACAGGGTACCCATGGTGGTCCTCCTTTTATGATAATATTTCTCAAATAAATTATACCATAAAGGGGAAAATAGGGAAACAGAAAGCACCGCCTTAAGGAAGCGCTGATTAAATCGTTGTCTGCTTTTATTCTAGAATTTTTATGCAATGCGAGGAATGGGATGACGAGAATAGCGAGCTATTTAAGGAGTCCCATGACGAAGCAGTGCATAAAAATTCTTATAAAAGCAGACTCTATGAATTAATCAGTGCTTCCTTAATGAGACCTGAAAAGATGAAACCGGAAGCTTCATGCCCTGTGCCAATGATTCCGTGCACCGGCCCGGCCTTTTGCATGTTCTTCCCGTTCTCATTAATGATATAATAGAAATATGACTGATTCATGGGCCGCCGAAGGCCCTGTTCCCTGCCCATCCATCCTTCCGGCCTGCGCCTGAAGTCAGGGCAGGCATATAAAGAATGGAGATACCTATGGTAACAGAAGAATTGCAGAAGAAACAGAATCATCTGGAAGAATACCTGAAACAGCTGGGCAGCGTGGTGCTGGCCTTTTCCGGCGGCGTGGACTCTACCTACCTCATGCATGAAGCCAGGAAGGTGCTGGGGGACCGGGCCATGGCGGTGACCATGAACCTGGCCTCCGTGCCGGAAAGGGAGGTGGCCGATGCCATGGAATACTGCCAAAAGGAAGGCATCCGGCAGGAAGTGGTGAAAATGGACCAGTTCAAAATCGAAGGATTTGCTGAAAATCCCGCCAACCGCTGCTACCTGTGCAAACATTTCCTTTTCAGCTCCCTCAAGAAAATTGCGGAAAAAGAAGGCTTTGCTCATATCATCGACGGCACCAACCTGAATGATGCCTCCCAGTACCGCCCCGGTCTCAAAGCCCTTTCGGAGCTTGGCATCAAGAGTCCCCTCCGCCACGCCGGCCTCTACAAGGCCGACATCCGGGCCCTGTCCAAAGAAGCGGGCCTTCCTACCTGGAGCAAGCCCTCCTTCGCCTGCATGGCCACCCGCTTTCCCTATGGAGAAACCATTACGGAAGAGAAACTTTCCATGGTGGAAAGGGCAGAGGACTTCCTCTTTGATAAAGGTTTCAAGCAGTTCCGGGTACGGCTCCATGAAGGAAACATGGCCCGCATCGAAGTGCTGCCGGAGGATTTGTGGAAACTCTTCCGCCTCCATGACGAAGTGACCCGCACCTTCAAGGCCCTGGGCTTTGCCTACGTAACCATGGATTTACAGGGCTACCGCATGGGAAGCATGGATGAAGTGCTGCCGCGTCCGGAGGACGCGTAAGGAGCCGCTTCGCGGCTCCGGGTTCAGAGGGTTCAGAGGGTTCAGAGGGTGCAAAGGGTTGTGGTATCGCCCTGTCGGGCGATGAGTCTTGTAGACAGCGTTACGTGCCTGCCTTCCCGCCCCACCGTCATTCTGAGCCGCAGGCGAAGAATCTCGGTAAGCGATGACATTGTCTCCAACTAGTCCACTAGCTCACTAAAGAATACCGGTCAGCGGGAAGGCATGCGGACAGCCGATAGAGGTTTTTACCAGCCCATCGGCTCACTAGCCCACCATCCCACCATCCCACCAGCTCACTAGTCCACTAGTTCACTAGTACATCAGCCCACTTGCCTACTAATCATTCCAAACACAAAGGATTGCACTATGGATATAAAGAATGTACTGCAGAAAGTCGCCGATGGCGCCATGGATATCGAAGAGGCGGAGAAACTTCTTCGGGAGAATCCGGCGGATAGGCCCTATGAAGAAATGGGATTTGCCAAACTGGATACGGACCGGAAGGAAAGGTCCGGCTTTGCGGAGGTGGTGTACTGCCAAGGAAAGTCCGACGCCTTTATCGGGAAGATTTTCAAAAAGCTCTACGACACCGACGGTGAAGTCTTCGGCACCAGGGCTTCCCATCACCAGTATGAGCTGGTGAAGGAAGTGGTTCCGTCCATTACCTACGATCCCATTTCCCATATCCTGAAATCGGAGAAGGAAAAGGAGCATATGGGCTGCATTGCGGTCTGCACCGGCGGCACCGCCGATATTTCGGTGGCCGAGGAAGCGGCCCAGACGGCAGAGTACTTCGGCAGCCACGTGGAGCGGATTTATGACGTAGGGGTGAGCGGCATCCATCGTCTCCTGTCCCAGGAAGACCGGATACGGAAGGCCAGCTGCGTCATTGCGGTGGCCGGTATGGAAGGGGCCCTGGCCTCCGTCATCGGCGGACTGGTGAGAAATCCGGTGATTGCAGTGCCCACGTCCGTGGGATACGGTGCCAGCTTTCACGGCCTCTCTGCCCTTCTCACTATGATTAACTCCTGTGCCAACGGCATAGTGACGGTGAATATAGATAACGGGTTCGGCGCGGGCTACGTGGCCACCCAGATTAATCGGCTTGCTGAAAGGGGAAAGATTTAAATGGGAAAATCATTATACTTGGAAGCATCCTCCGGCATTGCGGGAGATATGTTCGTGGCAGCCCTGCTGGATTTGGGCGCCGACAGGGAGGCCCTGGACCGGGCTGTTTCCTCCATCCCCGCCAAAGGGTTTACGGTGGAAATCGGACGGGTACAGAAGGCAGGCATTGACTGCTGCGATTTCAACGTCATTTTGGACAGGGACCATGAAAACCATGACCATGACATGGCCTACCTTTATGGGCCTCTGCCGGAGGTAAGGGAAGAGGTTCATGAGGAACATCACTGTCACTGCCACGAAGAGGAACATGACCATGGGGAAGGGCATCACTGCCACTGCCATGAGGATGACCATGGAGAGGAGCACCACTGCCACTGTCATGAAGGGGAACATCATCATGAGGAAGGACACCATCACCACCACGGGGAAGGCCATCATCATGAGCACCGCCATCTGAAGGACGTGGAAGCAGTCATTGACGGCACGGACATGACCGAATCCGCCAGGGCCCTGGCAAAGAAAATTTTCCGCATCGTGGCGGAGGCGGAATCCAAGGCCCACAACCTTCCCATAGAGGAAGTCCATTTCCATGAAGTGGGTGCCATCGACTCCATTGTGGACATCATTTCCGCCGCCGTCTGCTTCGACAGCCTGAACATCACAAGCGTCATCGTGCCGAAACTCTCCGAAGGCACCGGCACCGTCCGCTGCCAGCACGGCGTGCTTCCCGTGCCGGTTCCGGCCACGCTGAACATTGTCACCGCCTATCACATGCCCCTGGAAATCATGGACGCCAAAGGGGAATACGTCACCCCCACCGGCGCTGCCATTGCAGCGGCCCTGGCCACCTCCCATGAGCTGCCTGCCTCCTTCACCGTTCTGAAAACAGGTCTGGGCGCAGGAAAACGGGACTACAAGGAACGGACCAATATCCTCCGGGCCATTCTCATTGATGAAGCAGAAGGGCCCTGGGAAAAAGACCAGGTAGTCAAGCTGGAAAGCGATATCGACGACGCTTCCGGCGAAGTGCTGGGCTACACCATGAAAAAACTCATGGACGCCGGCGCCCTGGACGTCCATTTCAGCCCCATCTACATGAAAAAGAACCGTCCCGCCTTTGAACTCACGGTGATCTGCAAAGAAGAGAAGAAAAAGGAAATGGAAGAAATCATCTTCCGTGAAACCACCACCATCGGCATTCGTGAATTCGCCTCCCTCATGCGTTCCATCCTCCATCGGGAAGAAAAGGAAGTGGACACCTCCTTTGGCCCGGTAAAGGTGAAGGAAGTCACCCTGGGCAGCGAAAAAAGGCGCTACCCGGAATACGAATCGGTGAAGAAACTGGCGGAAGAAAAGCATGTGCCCTTCCAGACCATTTTTGACGAAGCGAAAAAGCAGTGAAGAAATGATGAATGATTGACCTTCCATCAATCAATTCGGGAAGCGGCTGCTATTGCAAAAGAAATGGTACAAGCCGCATTGGCGCCGGAGATCTCTCGACTCTGAGCCATAACAGCACATGGGCCTATTGGTTATATGATCGGCATGGACCTCCGCTCGAGATGACACAGCGGCAGGCAGCTTATCGTTAAAAGAATCATCGCAAAAAGGGCATTGAAGAAATGGGCAGTCATTTCTTCAATGCCTTTTTTGCGCCATTTTCCATAAAAAGGACTACAATAGAAGGAGAATTTGATTTCATAAAGAGAAGGGATACCATGTTCGGACTTACAGCATATAAAGAAATCATTACGGGACAGCTCCTTCTAAGCGCTGGCGCCCTGTTCTACACAGGCTGGTGGCTTGCGGCCTTCCGGCCCGATTCCGCCAGAAGCGGAGGCGCCCTCGCCGCCCTCCTCTTCTTCCTCCTGGCAGCCTTCGGCCTCTCCGGCACCGCCTTGACTGTCCACGGCGTCCACGGCCTTCCGCTGCCTGCCTCCTGGCCGGGAGGGACCATGCTTCTGGCTTTGGCCCTTCTGGTGTATTTCCTCCTCCTCACCGGTTCTGTCAAACTTTTCGGCCGGAAACCGACCACAGAACTCATCCTTCTCGTTCTCTGGGCCCTCATGGAAATCATGGTACTGGGAGTGCTCCATGAAGCAGGCGCCCTTGCCGGCGCTGCCTATGGTCTTACCTGGGCCGCCGTGGCTGCTGCCTCCCTCATCGCCTTTGCGGCCTACATGATGTACTACCGCATGGATGATAACACCGCCTACATTACCGGAGCCGTTCCCCTTCTGGTAGACGGGGCGGTGACACTGATGATTGCCCTGCTGGGACGGTAGCGGGATCCGCACTCATTCATGCAGCTGCTCCACTGTCTGAGGACCTGCTGTTTCCCTGTATTTCACCTTCCGGCCCTCCACCCGAAAAGCCTGATGATGTAAATGATGGTCTTCAGGGACCCGCTTACATCATCAGGCTGTTTTTTACCTGCCAGCAGGTCTTAAAAGTTCTGATGCACCGGAAGGTCTTTTCAGGATTCACTGATATGGCCGCCAGTCATGGTGAGGCTGTCGATGATTCCCCGTACATCCCGGAAGGTGCAGTCGGTCAGCTCCAGCCGGGAGCGGATCAGAGCAAAGAGGGGAAGATCCGTTTCCATATCTTTGAAGGTGGTCCGCAGGAATTTCAGGTTCTGGCAGTCTGCGGCGGACACCAAACCGTAGCTGCATTCCCGGATTACACTATCCCTGAGGAGAATGCTGCTGCAGAACCGGGCTTCATACCCATAGGTTCCGCATCCGTACAGGTCCATATGATCCATGGTCATATGAGTGACGCTATCCAGTTTCAGCACGGCGCCGTCACAGAATCCTTTTTTGAGTTTATGGCCTATCCGGAGGTGCGACAGTTTCAGGTTTCGGCAGTTGATGAATTTCAGTACCGGCGTATAGGGGAATTCTGTAACAATTTCTGCTGTAATGGTCTCCGTATCCAATCCCCGGATGGTGAGATCCTTGAACCCCGCAATGTCCAGTGTGTAACCATCGCCCAGATACAGACCGGCAGGGGCCGAATCATAGTAGTCGTAGCAGCGAAGCAGCCGCTCTGAAAATTCTTTCTCCTGCCAGTTTGACAGATTGTATTCGCCCGGCGCCAGAACGATTTCCGTATTGTCCGCCAGTGATTCCATCATTTCGTCTACATTGTGGACCAGCACTGTTTTCTGGGCCCCCAGGGCCGCCGGAGTCATCGTCAGGACCAGCAGGATCCCTAAAAAGATACCCCTGATAAGCTTCATCCATTTGATTTTGCCAGGCTCTTTCATTACCAGACACCTCCTGTTTATGGGAATCTCTTTACTGATTATGCCGCCGCAGCCCGACGTATGCACCGGTACGATCCTGCTGAGAATGTGGATCTCCCATGGGCTGGGGCTCAGAATTTCTTGATCGTGACAGTATCCCCCCTGCGTTTGTGCCGCTTCTGCTGAAAGCCCCCGCCCTGCTGACAGGATGGCGGTACAGAGAAGCAGGGGCAGGCCCTTCTTTGTCAAGGCGGAATGATTCTGTTTCATAGAAAACGCATCTTTCCTGTTTTCTGGGTATTCCGCAAGGATCCCGGCCTTACTTTTATTCTACTAAAAATGGACAGCAAAAAACCTGTACGAAAGTACAGGCTTGTAACATGAAAGATGAGCAGGATATAATCAGACAGTCAGATTCTTCCTTGACGACACAGATATTCCGCTTAGGCGGCTGCCTGCGGGCAGCACTGACTCATTGGCAGAGTCTGATTTCATAAGAATTTATACGCACTACTTCGTCATGGAATTCCTTAAATAGCTCGCTATTCGCGGAATCCCATTCCTCGTATTGCGTATAAATTCAAGAATGAAATCAGACAGCCCATGAATCAGCGCGGCCCGTGGCCGATTCACTGAAACAGAACGCCTGAACCCTGCCGCGCATCAGCATGGGACGAATCAGGAGTTTTTTACGTGGCACACAAAAGAGGCATTGAAAAGTGATACCCATTTTTCAATGCCTCTTTTCTTTAAGTTATCCATTTTTTACGAAAGTTTCTCCAGCACCGCCCGGCAGCCTTTCACGATGTCCTCATAGGTCTTTTCGTAATCGCCGGTGAACCATGGGTCTGCCACGTCCCTTTTTTCTCCTGCCCAATAGAGGAGGCGGGAGACTTTTTTATCCGGATCGCCGTGGGTAAGGCGGGAAAGGTCATACATATTTTCCTCATCCATGGCAATGATGTAGTCCGCCCATCTGTAGTCTCTCTCTGTAATGAGGGAGGCTTTTCTTTTGGTATAGGGAATGTGGTGGGCATCCAGGGCTCTTTTGGCCGGCGGGTATATGTCATGGCCCATTTCCTCAGTGGTGGCGGCCATGGAGGAAATTTCAAATTTCACCGCAAGCCCTTTCTGCCGCACCAGTTCCTTCATTACCATTTCCGCCATGGGAGAGCGGCAGATATTGCCATGGCAGATGAAGAGGATGTGGATCATGGACATGAAACTCCCTTCTATGCCAAATTATGCCAATTTAATCTGGCTTTTTGAATTCATATATTTATGTAGAAAAGGCGAAACTGGTCATAGCTTTGGTCTTTCAAGTAGTAAAAGTGGCAGTGAATGGGCCATTCCTGTTGCCGTCCTTCTCTTGAAAGTTTGACGATTTCATTTACAGGAGACATAGTAAACTTCTTGCATCCATACTCAATCTTATACCTTATTTCTTACTGTGCGGCTTTGCTGATGGATCGACCATCTATCTTTGTCCATTCTCTCCTGCCATTAGCTGAACGTCCCAAAACAACGGCGGCTGCTGATGTTGGGCTGTCGAAGAGATAATCTTTCTGGAAAATATTTCTCTGTATTACGCCACCTTTGGAAAGCGTTGCTCGCATTTCTGCATAGCTTTTCTGGAGTCCCGCCGTACTGCTGTCTGCAATTCGGCTCCCTTTTTTCACAACAAAAGTTCCATCATCTTTGGGGGTGCCTACTGCATTTCCCCCACGACCGGCAATCATGAAATCAGGACTTTCTATCCCATGAGAATTTTCCTGAAGATTCCATTTTTCCACAAGCTTATTCAATAATTGTTCTTGCCGATTTTCTACAATTTCTGGTGTCCATTCCTGGTAGGAAAGCACCTGAGTAGTCAGTTTATAGGAACTGGTTCCCTTCTTGGATTGGAAATACTTTTCTTTTTTTGTCTGGAAATCATAATTTTGCGCAGCTGAATTCCGTTGCCGGGTCAAAGGTACCAGATTCGCTAGTCGATTTAACCACTTTGCCTGCTGCTCTTTTGACCAACTTTTGGCCCATTCACTGTTAGGATTCGGGTTTTGAGGAAGAACATGCTCAATAGTAAATAGTTTTTCATTGTAAGAAGCACCGCCATCACTGTAAAAAGAATCCAATCTCTGAATGATATAATTCCTCCGTTGCGAAGGCATCATATAGATTTCTCCCTGCAGCGCATCCCTAAACTGTTTTTTCTCCCATTCTGTTAAATCCACATTCTTCAAAGGATGGGTTAAAGTAGTGTTAGGCTGACTTTCCATTTCCACTAGAATCCATTTGTATCTATCCATGCGCTGATTCACATCTCTAGCTGTTACCAGCAGGTAGGAAGCTAACCGTTCCAATTTCTGCATAAACCAAAGCACATAAACGGAATCATTACTGTGTTCTGCCAAGAATTTAATGGCTGGCGGCATCCAATCATAATTGTTGGTTTTATTCAGCCAAACCAAAAGATCATTAATTTCTTCAGCATGCTTGGTGGATAGATAAGCACAATTTTTCAACTGAATATAGGCATTTGCATAGGGTTCTAGATACTCATCAATCAAACTTTGAGGCGTGGTATGGCTCAATACTGATTCTCGGAATTCTTCCAGCAGATTTTTCTTTGGCCGCTCCTTGGCGAATATAGTTCTTGTATGGGTAAATACTTCGTTAAAGCCATCCCGCGTGGTTTCTATCTCGATTTTTTCCCATCTGTTTGTATATTCTTTTTGAAGATTCGTATCTATCTTTCCAATGGTTTCTGACTTAATAATATCCGAAGGAAGCAGATCCAGTCCTCTGCTATTCATTACGGAAAAAATCCGAAATGCCGATTCCTGGTTTTCCGTAGAAACTGCGATCAAGAAACAACGAGTTAAAAGAAATTGGCTGAATTTCTGCAACTCTTTGTCTGTTGAAAAAGATTCGTTAAACCTTTCCCTGAGTATTCTGCAATTTTCCTGGATGTGCTTCTGGGCCTCATCCTCTAATGTCGCGGCATCTTGCTCCAGTAGTTCCGGAAGGTTAACGTTCTGAATATATTTCTCAAAAAAAGGCTGATCCTTATCTCGCAGAAAAAGTCGCGGTTTCGCTTTTATGCCCGTCAACTTATTTCCTTTTTCTTGTAAAAGCCTTTTACAGTCCTCCTTTGATTCTATATCTGTAAAACAATCAGCCATCACAGAAAAAAGAATAGATAATGTAGTGAGTCGCTGCTGCCCGTCAATTACATCGGCATAAGGCTTACTCTCATCTTTAATAAGTACAATGCTTCCCAAAAAATAGCTATCTTGTTTTTCTTTTTGGTAAAAATCATATAAATCATCAAACAGGTCCGTGGCTTCTGTTTGCGTCCATGCATAAGGCCTTTGATATGCAGGAATATGATACTCAAAATCTTCTCCAAAAATCTTTGCAAGGGGATATTCTTTTCCCGAAATAGCATTTCCCATAACAAAGCAACTCCTCACTTAACTTTTGATATACTGTATAGCAATTTTTCCCTTCAGACTTAACTGAATATGGTAAAAAGCAGCATGGTCGGCAGCAAAAATATAAAAATTACAGCCAGTAATTTTTGATAAAAAAACATAAATGATATTATGATTAAAACCACCCATAATTTCTTCAATATTTACTTATTTATTATAGCATAGGCAATATGAGAATTTTAGAATAGGAAAATTCCTTGTAAGTTCACTTTTCTCCATCATGACGCCCGCGTAACCAGTTCGTGTGCGGGCGGCCGGCGCTCCGGGATATGATAAGATAGGGATAGCGAATAGTGAGCAGGCTTTCAGCATGAAGGGGAGATGGGGCGTTCGATATGGGCCCGAAAGGAATATGATATTACGAAATTACAGGCCATCGGACTGCGGGCATCTGGCCGCTTTGTTTTCCGGCCTGTGCACAGTGTGAATGCCAAAGACTACACAGAGGAGCAGCTGGACTGATGGACGGATGGAGCGGTGGATCTGCAGGCGTGGAATGCGTCTTTTCTGGTCCATCATACGGTAGTAGCTGTGGAAAAGGGTGTAATTGTAGGGCTTGGAGATATGGACCGGTTCGGTTATCTGAACAGACTGTTTGTTCATGAAGAATATCAGCATAGAGGAATTGCTTCTGTCCATTGTGCCCTGCTAGAAGAAGCTGCCGGGCATACGGTTATTACTCATACGTCTATCACGGACAGACCTTTCTTCGAACATCGGGGATATGAGGTGGTCAGGAGAGGGGCTGACTTACGGGGAGGGGGTGTCTCTGCCTTATTTTATTATGAAACTTTGTTAAAACTCAGTTCAATTTTATTGATTTGCCGCTGTTCATCAATCAGCACCGCTTCCTGATTTGGGGAGCCATGTATTTTGTGAAGCTATTTCATTTCCACCTTTCCTATGGACAGGGACTTATCTCCTGCTTGACGTTTTAGTCATATAGATTTTACTAAAAACTTTTTGAGCAAAATTATACTACATCTTGCGTTGTCGATTCAATGACAGGGCTTTTACTTTTGCTTATTGTATAGGATGGAAATATATTTATTAAAGATTAATGAGCACGCTTTTTACAGCTTAAACTGCCGAATTTTCACATTTTTTAGGGCATTATGATGCCGGTTTTCCACATTTTTCCGTGAAGCGGCTTTCTTTTTGTTAGATCATTCCATTGCCAACGGCTCTTTCTTTTGTTTTTCCATGGTATACTGGATTCAGCAAAAGAATTGATGATACTCTGTGCAAAAATGTAAGAAAGGAAGAGAGCCATGAAGACTGCCGTGTATCATTCTCCCTTTGGAGATATGGAGCTTACCTATGAAGAAGACGCCGTGACGGCGCTGAAGATGGCGGAGAAGAAAGCAGTGGGAGAGGCGGCGGAGGGATTGGCGCTTGCTGTGTTCCGGGAGCTGGATGAATATTTCCAGGGGAAGCGGAAAACCTTTGATATTCCCCTGCGGACCCATGGCACACCTTTCCAGGAAAAAGTGTGGGCAGCCCTTCGGGCCATTCCCTATGGGGAGGTAAGGAGCTACAAAGAGGTGGCGGAAGCCATCGGCCATCCGAAGGCCTATCGCGCTGTGGGCATGGCGAATAACGCAAATCCCATTTTCATCATCGTCCCCTGTCATCGGGTGATTGGCAGCGATGGTTCCCTAACCGGCTACGGCGGCGGTCTTCCTATGAAGAAGGCCCTGCTTAGTCTGGAGAGGGGAAATCGAATTTCATAAATGAAAAAGCCTGTCCTCGTGGGGACGGGCTTTTTTGCTGCAGTCCATTTTACAGTTCACTGAACAGGGGCACAAAGTTCATAAATGCGGTGCAGAGGATAGTGGTCAGTACGACGGTAAGGAGGGAGAGGATGACGCCGTATCGTATCTGGGCGGAGGCGGAGAGGCCGTAGCCTATGGGGATGGCCCTGGTGGAAATGGGGAGGATGTAGGCGCAGTTGGCAGCGGCGATGGTGCCCAGGATGTATGGGATGGGGTTCAGGGAAAGGGATGTAGTCATGCCGATGACCACGGGGATGGAAATGGAGGCGGAGGCGGTGTTGCTGGAGATTTCCGACATGAAGCAGGCAAAGAGGCAGGCCATGGCCATGACCGGGAGGCCGGGGGAAAGATGGAGACCGGCGATGAGGAGGGAAAGTTCTTTGATGGCCCCTGTTCCAATGACCAGTTTCCCCAGGGCCAGGCCGCTGGCGAAGAGGGCAATCATGCCCCACATGACATGGCTTTCGGCGTATTTCCAGGTGAGCATGGGTTCTCCTTTTTCATCTTTCAGGAAGAACATGAGCAGGCCCAGGAAGAGGAATACATAGGCCGGTTTCATGGCCGGCAGGTAAGGCGCAAAGAGGGGACGGAGGAAGGCGAGCACGGTGGCAGCGGTAAAGAGGGTAAGGCCTATGATTTCGCCCCGTTTCATGGGGCCGAAGGAGGCGTACATGGAGCGGAAGTAGTCCCTGGTGCCGGGAAGTGATTTCATGGGGCAGGGCAGGAGAAGAAGGAAAAGGAGGTTCATAAGGAAAATAAGAATGAGAATGGGCAGGAAACGGATGACCCAGTCGAAGTACATGAATTCGTGGCCCGTCAATTTTTCCAGATAGGAAACGGCCACCAAATTGGCGGATGAGCCGATGGGGGAGCCGAAGCCGCCGATGCCGCTGCCCCAGCCGATGGCAAGGAGGATGGGGATGGCGGTTTTGCTTTTGCTGATGTCCTTTTCGCCCACGAAGTGGAGCATGGCGGCGGCAATGGGGCAGAAGATGGCGGCCACCACCACATTGGGCAGGAAAACGGACAGGGCTGTGGAGGCCAGGAACCACACAAAAATCTGGCTCTTCATGGAGGTACCGATGGAACAGAGGGCTTTCACGGAAATCCGTTTGTCCAGTCCCGTGGTGGTCCAGGTGAGGCAGATGAGGTCGCTGCCCAGAAGGAGCACGGCAATTTCGGAAAAATACTGGCTGATGACAGGGGCCATGGGAATGAGGTTAAAGAGGGAGTTCACCACGATGGGGATAAAAGCGGTGACGTAGATGGAAACGGGCCGGAAAATCCACCACAGCGCCATCCACAGGGCGCAGGAGAGGGCCAGGGCAGCAGCGGGCTCGAAGGTGCCGGTGAGAAGAAAAGCGGAAAGACAAAAGGCGGCGGGGCCGCTGAATAATGCAAGATTCTGTTTCATAGAAAACACCTCTTTGTATAGTGAGCTGGTGGGCTGGTGGGATAGTGGGACAGTGAGACAGTGAGACAGTGGGGCCGCTATCGGCTGTCCGCTTACCGCGGACGATGGGTTGTATTCCCGAAAGAAAGGGGGTTCAGGCGCCTTCGGCGCCCGGGTTCTATGGTCCGTGCGCTTCGCGCCGAACCATGGTTTCCGCCCACAGAGCGGGCTGGTTCAGAGGGAGGTTTATATGCTGCTATATGCTGCCTGCGGTAGCGCCCCATGAGCGAAAGCGAACACAACCTTTCTACACAACCTGCGGCGTCAGCCGCACCCCTTCGTGCCCTTTGGGCGCCCCCTTTTTGAACCCTTTGAACCCTCTGAACCCTTTGAACCAGGGCCGCAAAGCGGCCCCTGTATATCCATTATATCCACTGCGAATTACATTGAAAAACTGTTATTTATTGTATATAATACAGATAAAATATAGTAACGGGAGGGGCCATGAATTTCTTATCCATGAAATATTTCCTCATGCTGGCACAGGAGAGGAGTTTCACGAAGGCAGCGGAGAAGCTGCATATTACCCAGCAGACCCTGTCTGCCCATATCGCTGCCTTGGAGAAGGAGACGGGGACGAAGCTTTTTGTGCGCCATGTGCCGCTTACGCTCACGGACAGCGGCGAGGTGTTTCTCCGTTATGCCCGCCTGTTTTCCCGAAATGAGCGGGCCCTGAAGCGGGAGCTCTCCGATGTGTCCGGCCGGGTCGAAGGGACTCTCCGCATCGGCATTGCACCGTCCCGGGGACAGGTGATGCTGCCGCCGGTGATTGACCGTTTCCAGAAGTCCTATCCCCACTGCCGCATACGGCTTTTGGAAATGGCCAATGAAAATATATGGAACCGGTTGAAACGGGATGAAATCGACGTGGCCATGGCAAGGCTTCCCGGGGAGATGCCGGGGATTTCCCACCGGCCCTGGATGAGGGAGGAAATCGTGCTCCTCATGGCCAAGGAGCTGGCGGAGAAGCTGTGGGGAAAGGAGGGGGAAACCCTTTTTGCGGGAGATGAAAGGAAGAAGGGCCTTTCCCTGCCCTTTGCGGACTGTCCTTTTCTCTTAAACAGTGAAAATGATATTGCCGGTGCCCTGGCAAGGCAGCTTTTCCGGCGGGCCGGCTTTGCGCCCCATGTGGCGGTGGAGTCGGAAAATATGGGCACCATGCTCCGCCTCTGCCTTCTGGGAAGGGGTGCCTATTTCTGCCCGGAAAATCTGGCAAGAGCCCTGCTTTCAAAGGAGGACTGGGAGAAACTTCGTGTCCTGCACTTTGAAGAAGGAGGCTATGAACTCTCCTTCGGCTGGCAGACCGGAAGCCACCGCTGGCAGATGATAGATCAGTGGGTGGAAGAAGTTAGACGATAGAAGATAGAAGATAGAGGATTGCTCCGCCAACCGCTGTCCGCTATCCGCCGGACGTCGTCATTCTGAGCGAAGCGAAGAATCTCGGTGCATGCCGTTAGTGTCTCAAAGGCCGGTAAATACCGTTCGGCGGAAAGACGATAGACGATAGAGGATAGATGGGGCGCGGCTGCGCTGAAGGTTGTGTGGAAAGGGTATGTTCGCTTCCGCTCAGGTGGCGGGAAGGACATGGGGATGGCTTATATGCATAAAAAACTCTCCTGCAGGCAGTAGGAGAGTTTTTTATTTTGTGGATTTATGAGTGGACTGGCGTTTGGCGTGAGTTGCCGGCGGTGCGTATCTGTGGTATTCCCGCCGACCGGATGTAAGGAGCTGGACGAAGCCCTGGGGAATACCGAAAATTAGGGAAGCGCTGATGCCCCTATCCTCCGTCGCCTGCGGCGCCACCTCCTTCCTTAGGAAGGAGGCTGAATACTGCGGCGGAGCCGCTACCATAACCTTCGGGCCAAAGGCCCGTCAAACCTGAGAACCTTAAGAACCTTAAGAACCTTCGGCCTGCAGGGACCGTCAACCCTCACGGCGAAGCCGTTCCCCTTTGCGCCCAAAGGGCGGCCTTTACAAATCCAGGTTGGTCACTTCCTTGGCGTGTTCTTCGATGAACCGGCGGCGAGGTTCTACCTTGTCTCCCATGAGGATGGTGAAGAGGCGGTCTGCTTCGATGGCGTCGGTGAGTTCCACTTTCAGCATGACCCGCTGTTCCGGGTTCATGGTGGTGTCCCAAAGCTGTTCGGGGTCCATTTCGCCAAGGCCTTTGTAGCGCTGGATGACGCAGCCGTCGCGGCCGATTTCATCAAGCATGCGGTTCTGTTCATCGTCGTCGTAGGTGTAGTATTTCTGCCGTCCCTTACGGATCTGATAGAGCGGCGGCTGGGCGATGTATACGTGGCCTTCGGTGATTAAAGGCTTCATGTAGCGGTAGAAGAAGGTGAGGAGCAGGGTGCGGATATGGGCACCGTCCACATCCGCATCGGTCATGATGATGATTTTGTAGTAGCGGAGTTTGGTGATGTCGAAGTCTTCGCCTACGCCGGTGCCGAAGGCGGTAATCATGGTGCGGATGGCATCGGAATTGAGGACTCTGTCCAGTCTTGCTTTTTCTACATTCAGGATTTTACCGCGAAGAGGCAGGATGGCCTGGTAGCGGCGGTCACGGCCGGACTTGGCGGAGCCGCCGGCGGAGTCCCCTTCGACGATGTAGATTTCCGTAAATTTCGGGTCTTTCTCCGTGCAGTCCGCCAGTTTGCCGGGGAGGCTGGATACTTCCAGGGCGTTCTTGCGGCGGGTGAGTTCCCGGGCTCTCCTGGCGGCTTCCCTGGCCCGGCTGGCGGTGATGCCCTTTTCCACAATGGCCCGGGCTTCCTGGGGATGTTCTTCCAGGTAGGTCTTCAGGCCTTCGGAAACGATATTGTCCACAATGCTCTTGACTTCCAGATTTCCCAGTTTGGTCTTCGTCTGGCCTTCGAACTGGGGGTTCGGCACCTTCACGGAAATGACGCAGGTGAGGCCTTCTCTTACGTCGTCGCCGGAGAGGTTGTCTTCGTTCTGCTTCAGGATGCCGTTCTTTCTGGCGTAATCATTGAGCACACGGGTAAGGGCGGTGCGGAAGCCGGCCAGGTGCATGCCCCCTTCCACGGTGTTGATGTCGTTGACGAAGGTGTACATGTTTTCGCTGTACCCGGTCTGGTACTGCATGGCAATGTCCACGATGACCTTGTCCTTTTCCCCTTCAAAGGCGATGACCGCCGGGTCCACCAGGTCCTTGCCTTCGTTCAGGAACTGGACGAATTCGGTGATGCCGCCGGCATAGTGGAAAACGTCCTGGTGGGTGGCGCCGTCCCGGTTATCCGTTAAGGTGATGGTGAGTCCTTTGTTCAGGAAAGCCAGTTCCCGCATGCGGATTTTCAGGGTTTCATAGTCGAAGTCGATGCCTTCCTTGAAAATCCGGATATCCGGTTTGAAGGTGACGGAGGTGCCGGTTTCATCGGTTTCGCCGTAGGTCCTCATATGTTCCGTCACGTCGCCCCGGGAAAGTTTCATTTCATGGAAATGGCCTTCTCTACGGACCGTGACCTTCATCCATTCGGACAGGGCATTCACCACGGAAATACCGACGCCGTGGAGGCCGCCGGAAATGGGATAGCCGTCGCCGCCGAATTTGCCGCCGGCGTGAAGGACGGTGAGCACCACTTCCATGGCGGGCTTGCCGGTTTCATGCATGCCCGTGGGGATGCCGCGGCCGTTATCGGTGACGGTGCAGCTACCGTCACCGTTCAGGGTGACTTCGATGTGAGTGCAGTAGCCTGCCAGCGCTTCATCGATACTGTTATCCACGACTTCATACACCAGATGGTGCAGGCCCCGGGCGGAGGTGGAACCGATGTACATGCCCGGACGGAGGCGTACCGCTTCCAGCCCTTCCAGTACTCGTATATCCTTCGCGCCGTAATCGCTCTTGCCATTCTCTTCTGCATGGCGGGCCTGGATTTCATGAATTTCTTCAGACATAGAACACTCCTTGACAAAAAAATGCAGCGGCCAGGTAAATGGACCACTGCCATTTATATATACTAATATACTTTATATATAGATATTATAGCATAAATAAAGGATTTCTGCAGGAAATGGGAGCGGGGGCCGAAGGGCGTGAGGGCCTGCGGGGCCTTTGGCCCCGTAGATTCTTAAGGTTATGAAGTTTGACAGCCGCTTTGCGGCTGAGGGTTGTGATATCGCCGTCGTGGGCGATGAGTTTTATAGCCGCTCAGCAGCTCCTGTAGAAATTGCGGCGCCAGCCGCCACCACAACCCTCAGGCCAAAGGCCTGTCAAATCTAAGAACCCTCCGGTCCACAGGGCCGGTCAATCTTAAGAACCTTCTTCTCTGAACCCTCTGAACCCGACTGAGAAGTATTACTGTCCCACTGTCCCACTAGTTCACTAGCCCACTAGCCCACTAGCTCACTTGCCCCCCATACAGCCGTCTGTCTCCAATTTCATAAGATATGGTACAATAAAAAAATAGGCATATTCTATTTTTACCATGCAAGAGGAATCCTATGAAAAAATTTTTATTTCTTCTAATCATACTGGGTGTGGCCGTATACTGGGGCATGTCCCAGGGCGACGACCTGAGCCGCCAGGCGAAGGCCTCCCATGGCGGCGCCGTGGCTGCCCGGCTGGTGAAGCCGGAAAAGGAGGAGAAGGGAATCATTGCGGAAGTGAAGGACACCGTGTCCACCCTGATTTCCGGCATGTCCTCCTCCCCCACGGCCCAGGGCACCGTGGAGAAGACGGAGAAGGCATCTCCTTCAACCGTGGTGAAGGAAAAGGCAGAGGCCGGCACGGTCCGCGAGAAATGGGACGACGTGGCCCATTTCAAAGAGGCTTTGGAGTCTCGGGTGCACCGGGAGAAATTTGTGCCCTATGACAAGATACCGGACCTTCTGAAGAAGGGTATCATTGCCACCGAAGACCGGCGGTACTACGACCACGGGGCGGTGGACATCATCGGCGTAGGCCGGGCTTTCATCACCAATTCCATGGCCGGCGAGACCCTGGAAGGGGGAAGCACCATTGCCCAGCAGACGGTGAAGAACATTTTCCTTTCCAACGAACGGACCATGACGAGAAAGCTGGAGGAGCTGGCGCTGGCGGTGCAGCTGGAACGGAATTATTCCAAGGAGGAAATCCTGGAGCTCTATCTCAATACCATTTATTTCGGCCATGGTGCCTACGGTGTCGGGGAAGCGAGCCGGGTGTATTTCGGAAAAGCACCGAAGGATCTGGACCTTTCCCAGTGCGCCATGCTGGCAGGGCTGCCTCAGGCGCCTTCTGCCTACGACCCCATCAGCCATCCCCAGGAAGGGGCGAAGCGCATGACCACGGTGCTGGCCCTCATGGCCCAGGAAGGCTATATTACGCCGGAGGAGGCGGCGAAATCCGCCATGCACCTGTGGCTGAAGTAATCCGCAGGTTGGAAAGAAACGATGCAGCCCTGTCAGGCCATCAGACTTCAGACAGGCTGCTGCCGTTTGAAAAAATTCAAGAAATATAAGACAAAGGAGTCGTGGGGGACAGGGCGGTGAAGGAAATGAAATTTCTTTACCGCCCTGCCTTTTCATCGTTTCCGGCGGCGAGTATAATAAAGGAATGCAAATCTGAAATCGTTTGACAGGAGAGAGTTTTTATGGAATCTTTAACTTTCATCATTATTGCAGTCATTATTACGTCCATCGGTTTCCTCATCGGCTACCAGATGATACGGCTGCAGAAGAACGTGGCTAAAATCGTGGACCAGATTATTGAGCACCACAAGGGAGACCGGAGCTTCAGAGATAAGGAATTTATCCACTATTTCAAAGCCGGCGGCAATATCTGGCTCTCTGCCATGGATGACAAGTTCAAGAAAATGCTGTCCATGCAGAAATACACCGCCATGGCGGCTATGGCAGTGGCCGTGGTCATCATCGCCCTTTCCATTGTGCAGAATGTGTATCCCCTGGCGGCCTATCCGGTGCTGCTCATCCTCTTTCTGGGGAAGAACCTGCTTGATTTCAAGAGCGTAGCCTCCGATGACAAGACGAACAGCAGAAACGCCGTAGAATACTACAAGAAGGCCTATCCCGAAGATGCTTCCGCCAAGAACAGCGGCGAAGGTAAGACAGCTGACAAACTGGCAGGCTGGTTCCTCATTGCCAAGAGAACCGCCATCCGCACCGGTAAACTGGGCACCGGAAGCAAAGCCGCCGCTTCCCAGGGCGAAGAAGTAAGACCCTCTCGCGCTATCCGGAGAGGCAGCCCCGGTCGGACCATCCAGAGACGGAGAGGCAGAAGATAATAAAAACGTGAAATCAGGAATCCTGGTTTCACGTTTTTTGATGGATATTATTTCTTCCTCACAGAATCCGGCGGCACCTGTTCCTCGCCGAGCCGTTTCAATGTTTCCGCATTCTTGCTGGCGGTGAGGATGTAGAGGAAATCCTCTGCCTGGAGCCGGATGTCCGGGTCCGGAATCACGCTCTGGCCGTGACGCTTGAGGTCGATGATGATGGTCTGCCTCATGCGGGGCACATCCCGGATTTTCTTTCCCTCCAGAATGGAACCGCTTCCCACCGGCACTTCCACAATATTTCTTTCTTCCTCACAGGTCTTATCGGGCTTGGCGGAGAGGGATTTCTTGAGGAGGGCATCGTAGATGGGCTGGCCCTTCAGGAGCTCCGCCGTAATGTAGGCCACCGCACTTCCCAGGGCCAGGGCCATGAGGTGGCCGAAGTCGCCGGTCATTTCCAGGATGAGGAGGGTGCCGGTGATGGGGGAGCGGACGCTGGCAGCAAAGAGGGACACCATGCCGATGATGATGATATTGGGTGTATAGATTTCATTGATGAAATCCAGGGACACCAGCACATTGGCCTCCACGCTCCCCAAAAGGGCGCCGATGACGAGAAGGGGCAGGAAGAAACCGCCGGGCACGCCGCAGCCGTAGCTGATGAGGGTGAAGACATATTTCCCGAAAAGAAGGAGCAGCAGGAAGGAAAGGCTGTTGAAACGGCCTGCTGCCAGCTGGTCCACCAGGGTATTGCCGCCGCCCAGCACCTGGGGCAGGAAGAAGCCCAGAAGGCAGGCGGAAAAGAGGGCAAAAAGGATTTTTACATACTGGTTTCTGAAAACGGGGAGATTATAAAAGCTGCCGGTATGAAGAAGGCCGTAGTTGAAAAGAATGCCTGCAAAGCCGGCGGAAATGGCAATGAGCACCACCAGTCCCAGATGCTCTGCGGGCATGGGCACCAGGTTGATGAAATGGAAACTGGTGCTTCGCCCGAAGAAGAAATGGGTGACAATGGTGGCGGTGATGGCGCTGGTCATGGTGGGCAGGAGCACGGCGCCGGAGAAATTCCGGTGCAGTTCTTCCAGCGCAAACATCATGCCCGCCAGGGGCGCATTGAAAGCGGCCGCCAAACCGGCACTGGCGCCGCTGGTGATGAGGTAGCGCTCTTCCATGCGGGTGCGGCCCAGGAAACGGGAAATCCCCTGGCCTGCCACGGCGCCGATCTGGATGGAAGGCCCCTCCCTTCCCAGGGAAAGACCGGCACCGATGCCCAGGGCACCGGCAATGATTTTCACCCAGAGAATGCGGAACCATTTCATTTTATACAGCCCCAGAATAACCCCTTTCACCTGGGGAATGCCGGAGCCTCCCGCCATGGGGGCATAGAGACACATGCGGTACAGGAGAAATCCCGTCACCACAAGGGCCGCGCCCCACAGAAGAAGAGGAACGAAATTTTCCTTCGCCGTGGCAGGAATGAGAAAGGCATTGTACACAAAAATGCGAAGCGCCTCCGCCTCTCCCAGAAGGAAACGGAAAAGGCTGATGCAGAGCCCGCCGAAAATGCCGACGAATATGCCTTCTATAAACAGACGGAGGCGGAATTTATGCCAGTTATCCAGGGCAACATAGGTTTCAAAGAGCTGCCTGCTTAATGACTGAGAAGAAGGATCTTCTTTCATGATAGGCCTCCTTTGGGATAGTGTATTAGGGAGCTGGTGAGCTGGTGAGCTAGCGGGACAGTGGGACGGTGGGACAGTGGGGCTGTCGGCTTTCTGCTGTCCGCTTACCGTGGACCATGGGCTGTATTCCCGAAAGAAAGAGGGTTCAGGCGCATTCGGCGCCCGGGTTCAAGCCGCCGTCGGGCTGTCGCCCTGGGCCTCCTGGGTTCAGCCCGGAATCGGCTCCGCCTTCCGGGCTGGTTCAGAGGAAGTTATAAAGCCCACTCCGTGGAGGCAGGGTGGGCGCCGGAGGCGCCATTTTATAATGTGCCCGAAGGGCGCCACCACACCCTTTGAACCTTCTGAACCTTCTGAACCCTTTGAACCCTCACGCCTTCGGCGTGTCCGAAGGGCGCCACCACCACCCTCTGAACCCGCCCGCTGAAAGCGGGCAGAACCTTTTGAACCCTCTGAACCCTCACGCCCAAAGGGCGTGTCCATGAACCCGGGCCGGAAAGCGGCTCCCTTACAAATCCACCTGGTACGTGAGCACCGCATCGATGGCGGACACTGCGTTTTCCCAGCTGGTGATGGTGTCCTTCATTTCATGCTCATAGAATTCATCATCAATATATTTCATGTTGATTTTTACATTAATAATGGAAGCCTGGATGCAGGCGATGGCGCTCTGGGCAGCCATGATGGAATCGCTGAGGGCGTTTTTATTTCCCTTCAGCAGAAGATTCGTGAAGCTGGGGAGCAGTTCGCTCATGGTCTGGGCCATCTGCCGGGGAACGGCAATGGCTTTCTTGAAGGCTTCCAGCTGCTTCTCCTGCCGCTCTTCCAGAGGAAGATTCCGGATGGAACGGAGAGTTTCCATGAGCTCCAGGAAATTGGCGGCGTCTTCATCCATGAGATCCAGGAAAATGGAACGGGCCATATTGAATACCGCCGCATACTCCCCTGCCTTTTCATGAAACTGGGCGTAGTTCTTATTGGACTCGGTGAGATGGCACACCATCTCCGCCAGGGCGCAGGCCTGGGCACCCAGAAGTCCCGCAGCTGCACCGCCGCCGGGGGCCGGAGACCGGCTTCCCAGGTCATCCAGAAAATCATTAATCGTTCTTTCACGGAAAGCTTTCTTTTCCATACACATACACCTCGATGTTCAGATTACCCACGCGCTGCCGCAGTGGTTTGTTTACTATTATACACGGATTGGGGAAAGTTTCCTATGGAGATGAAACGCAATGGCGCCATGCCGGATAGGAAACCATTCGCGAAAAGTTTTCTGCCGGTATGAAACGCAATGGAGCCATGCCGGACAGGAAACTATTCGCAAAAAGTTTCCTGCCTGTATGAAACGCAATGGAGCCATGCCGGATAGGAAACTGTACGCGAATAGTTTCCTGCCGCGATGAAACACAGTGGTGTCATACCGAATGGGAAACTATATGCGAATAGTTTCCTGCCGCGATGAAACACAGTGGTGTCATACCGAATAGGAAACCATTCGCAAAAAGTTTCCTGTCGGTATGAAACGCAATGGAGCCATGCCGGATGGGAAACTATACGCAAAAAGTTTCCTATTGAGATGAAACACAGTGGTGTCATACCGAATGGGAAACTATACGCGAAAGGGTTCCTACTGAGATGAAACGCAATGGAGCCATGCCGTTCTGTCATTTCGAGCGGAGCGAAGCGGAGTCGAGAAATCTCCGGTCGAAAAGGTTCCTGTCGTGATGAAACGTAGCGGCACCATGTCGGACAGGAAACCATTTGTGAAAAGTTTCCTGTCGGTATGAAACGCAATGGAGCCATGCCGGATAGGAAACCATTCGCGAAAAGTTTCCTGCCGGTATGAAACGCAATGGAGCCATGCCGGATGGGAAACCATTCGCAAAAAGTTTCCTGTCGGTATGAAACGCAATGGAGCCATGCCGGACAGGAAACCATTTACGAATAGTTTCCTATTGAGATGAAACACAATGGTGTCATACCGAATGGGAAACTATACGCAAAAAGTTTCCTGTCGCGGTGAGACACAGCGGCACCGAGCCGGACAGGAAACCGCCGGGCACTGCCCGGCAAAAAATAATTTTCTTGACTCACTTCTATGGATATGGTACAATAAACAACGTCATATGGCGCCTGTCATATGACTCCATATGTGGCGGGTGTGGTGAAGCGGCTAACACGGCGGATTGTGGCTCCGTTATGCGTGGGTTCGAGCCCCACCACTCGCCCCATTTTTTTTTACCTAAAAACAGGGATTCCGGGTGAAATAGGCACCGGCTCCTTGATATGGGGGTATCGCCAAGCGGTAAGGCAACGGACTTTGACTCCGTTATCGGTGGTCCGACTCCACCTACCCCTGCCAGTCATCAAATCCTGCAGACAGTCCTCTGCAGGATTTTTTGCATGGGCCGGAAGGACCGCCGCCCGCTTACCTCTTATTGCTTATTGCTTATCGCTTACTGCTATCCGCTTACCGCCTCACAGTCATTCTGCATCGGTCGGGCGATAAAAGGAAGGTCCTTTTATGTGCAGATTAAGGACCAACTTCGCCCGACTTGGAGGTCCTATGCAGGACCTCCACAACAGCGAAGAATCTCGGT
>ERZ791911.591-NODE-591-length-23938-cov-6.039945_pt1 | contig 23938 bp, 26 predicted proteins | sample MGYA00510142_ERZ791911 | MGnify/ENA primary metagenome ERZ791911 (study PRJEB30046, sample SAMN00792056) | human gut metagenome | study: EMG produced TPA metagenomics assembly of the A metagenome-wide association study of gut microbiota in type 2... | reverse complement strand
GGCTCCCTACAAATTTCGTTCGCTTGCCACCCCGGAGGGGGAGGTTTTAGCGGCTCTATGCCTTGGGATGTTTATGAAGCCAAAAATTTAGCGGAGAGCAGACTTCCCCCTCCGGGGAAAGTACCGCCGCAGGCGGGGATAGGGGGGCATTTCCATCGGGCGAAGCCCGGTTTGCTTGTTTTCCCATCGCGCCAAGGGCGCGGTTGTTTGGTTTTATCATAAGAGGCGTCTTATACAATTTAAAAGCCGCCCACCACCGCCGCGCCAGCGGACCGGGCTCCTTTTGAAGGAGCCCGGTTTTTTGATTAGCAGAAAAATTTCAAAAATTTTCAATTTCCTACTTCACATATTTCATTCTCGAGGTATGTATATAGTAGAGGGGCATGAAAAGCCCGCGGTTCTACCGGATATCACTCCATATGTTTCCAAGATGGCCATAAGAAATGATTCTATGGAGTGATGGAAAGCAGAAAATGGTACCGCTTTTCTTCCTCACCATTTCCGGAAAATGGTAAGAAAACAGTGTAAACTGAAAAATAGCAGAGAAATCCAGGACTTTAAACATCTATCGCGGCAGAAATGACGGGAGACTCATGCCTGGCGCGCGCCGTCGTACCTCGTACAGCAGCGGCCGTAGACCATGCAGACACCGAACTCATTGGGCATAGGGGATGGGAAGGCACCGGGTTTCTTTGTGATGTTTTTGCTGTTAATCGGCTTGTCATTAGTATATGCTATCGTTTACAATAAATATAAATACAAATTGAATACCGGTACGCTTGAGAGAGACGCGCTGAATAGAGACATAGAGAAGAAAAGCGGACCACCGGTGTTTTTTCCGATGCTTATCGGAGAAAAGGGTGATCCTCATGACGAAAAATATTAATTTCTATGATGAACTGGCAGTGAAGGCCAGAAGAGGCGATTCTGAATCAAAAGCGACATTGTACAGGCATTTCAAAAGGTATATCCATAACCTGGCCCACAGTTTTTATGATGGATGGGACGCACAGGATGCAGAGCAGGATTTATGGGTGTATTTTCTGGAATGCCTTTTGTCGTACGATGATTCCCAGAAAGTCCATTTCCGCATGTATGTGATGAAGCATTTAAAATGGTATATGCTGAATCATTTCCGGCACAGCAGAGTGGTGAGGAAAGTGGTGATTCCTGCAGAAGAAACTGGCATGCTTCCCGATGTGGATTACAGGGCAAAGGACTTTTCCATAACGGAAGGGGAAATCGAAAAGGTCTTGGAACAGTGCACTTTGACGCCGCTTCAAAGAAAACTTCTGGGCAGCAGGCTTTCCGGGAAAACATGGCAGGCCATAGCGGAAGAAAGGAATGTTTCAAGGAGAAGTGTGTATTACCATGTGGCCAGTATCCGCAGACGACTCATGGAAAATGAAAAATTCCAAAATTATTTTTTCGCCTGAACTTCACATATTTCATTCTCAAGGTATGTATATAGTAGAGGGTGAAATGAACGGAACATCCCAGGGCCCGGGATGGAAAATCCGAAGTGCCCTGAAAGGAGGAATGTGAATGAAGACACTGCAGCTTGTGTTTGCGGCAGGAAGCAACGCCACTGCTACTATCACCATTGCGAATCCGAAGGATGGACTGACACTGGATGAAGTAAAGGCGGCGGTGGCAAAAATCCAGCCCATCATGGTAACCCGTTCCGGCGCGGAATATACCGGCTTCAAGAAAGCAGTTATCGTGAGCACCACGGAAGAAGAGCTGGCTTAAGGGGTTGGAGTCACGTGAGGAGAGAGAGGGGGGAGGCAATAGAGCAGGGATCGAAGATCGGGATCGGGATCGAGGAGCCGCCGGCAGGCGGCATACAAAACTCATCGCCCGCAGGGCGATACCACAACCCTTTGAACCTTCTGAACCCTATGAACCCTTTGAACCTTATCACATACAATGACTCTACCTAAAGAACAAATCATGAGTAGTATAAACAAAGAAAGGAGGCTGCCTATGGCTGTTAATAAAGCGATTACTGACGTAAAACTGCAGATCCGTGTGCAGGATGGCACCACAGCATCCGGAGCGGCGAAGATCAAAAGTCTGAGCTTCTCCAATATCAAGCTGGATGCCGGTGATCAGGAACTGCTGGATGCGGGCAAGGCGATTGCGGGAATTACCAACTACCCGCTGTCCGGAGTCCGCCGCGTAGATACCGGCGATCTGTCTGAAGCGTGAAAGATTAGGAGGTGAGTAAAGCGCCGCCCTTGATGGGGCGGCGCTTTTATTTGTCCTATTTCTGAATTATATCGGTCTATAAGGCTGTCTATGAGTTGGCTTGAAGTATAATCTAATTGCTGGATAGTTATGGAAAAAGTATATTTCCACCTATAAATTTTTTATTTAACTAAAAGTCTAAATTTATATTGATTAAAACAAGCATATCATTTACAATAAATACATATGTGACGTACCCTACATGGCTGAAGTTTGCCGGATAGTGCCATTTCCGGTGTCAGCTATTAAGAATGAGGATGTACGCTTAAACATATCTGTCCTTTAACATTACACATTTGCGCATGCATAATGTCTGCTGGTTACAGCCAGAAAGAGATTTTTGCATGCCTGGCTATATGTTTATCTTAAAAGGCCGGGCTTCTGTTGCCCGGCCTTTTTCATGTGTTTTTTTCATCGTTTTGAAATGTCCTGATTTATTAGGACTTAATTTATGATTTCCATCAAATCAGAAAAGGAGATGGTCTATGTACTCTATCAGAACACATTGTTCAGGTTGTATAAGCAGGAATGTTAATAATGGCACAGGACAAATTCTGCTTCTCCTTCTTTTGGTTCCCTGCGGGTCTTTCCTGCGGGGGGAAAGGGAAGGGGGACAGATAGAATAGATTAACGAGCTTCGGGGATTCAGCCGCTCTGCGGCTGATCCATCCCTGTTCTGATTCTTTGCTGTGTTTATACCATTGTAGTTGTTACAGAAAGGATGCCACTATGGAAAGAACCTATCAAGTCGCCTTGGCGCAGAACCGTAAAGTGAGAATCTGGGAGAACCGGTCTATGACCTGGCCTGAGCTGGTGGAGAAGATGAAACGGCCTGTGAGGACAGGGGAGACCGCAGAGGAGTACCGGAGAATGACGCGAGCGCGGCAGGCGGATGTGAAGGACGTTGGCGGCTTTGTAGGCGGTTTCCTGAAGGACGGGCTGCGTAAGAAAACCCATGTGGTTTCCCGCTCCCTTTTGACCCTTGACATGGACCATGGCCATCCGGGTGTGGTGTCTGAGGTGCTGGGAAAGCTCTCGTGCACCTGTTTCCTGTATTCCACCCACAAGAGCAGGCCCGAGAGTCCGAGGCTCCGTCTGGTGATTCCTCTTCTTCGGGATGTATCGGCTGCGGAGTATGGGGCCGTTTCACGGAAGGTGGCAGAGCATCTGGGCATGGAGCTTTTCGACCCCACCACTTTTGAGCCGGAGCGTTTGATGTACTGGGGCTCCGTGTCAAAGGACGGGGAGTATGTGGCTCTGGGGCAGGAAAGGGAGCTGCTGGATCCGGATAAGGTGCTGGCGGAGTACAAGGACTGGAGGGACGTATCCTCATGGCCATCGGCGGATGGAAAGGCCGTGGCGGCGACGGTGGCGAAGGCAGAGGACCCATATGGCAAGAGGGGACTGGTGGGCGCTTTCTGCCGTGCCTGGCCCATAGATGAAGTGATCCGGACATTCCTTTCTGACCGGTATGAGCCCTCAGTCATTCCTGGACGCTATGACTACAAGCCCGCCGATTCGTCGGCGGGACTGGTGGTGTATGAAGGGAAATTCATGTATTCCTTCCACGCCACGGATCCCCTTTGCGGAAGGATTCTGAATGCCTTTGACGCGGTGCGGCTCACTCGTTTCGGTCATCTGGACAGCGATGTGGATGCCGGTTGCGCTGTGGACCGTCTGCCGTCCTACAGGGCCATGATTGACTTTGCGAAAAAGGATGAGCGGGTGAGGGAAGAGATACTCAAGACTAAGGCAAGGGAAGCGGAAGAGGATTTCAATGTGCCCACGCCAAAGGCCGCCAAAGCGGGAACTGTCAAAAGTCTGACGGCAAGGCTGAAATTCAGGTCCGACGGCACCGTGGACAACTGCCTTACCAATTTCCTGACCATCCTTCGCATGGATGAGAAGCTGCATCCCATTTCCTACAACCTTCTGACCGATTCCGTGGACGTTCGGGGCTCCCTTCCATGGCCGCGGATTAAGCAGGGCTGGTCGGACAATGACATGTCCCAGCTGAATTCGTACATTTCCAGCCATTACGGCATTTACGCGCCCATGAAGTCCAAAGACGCCCTCATCACCGTGGCCAGCGAGCGCCAGTTTCATCCTATTCGCGAATTTTTCGCGTCCCTTCCCCCGTGGGACGGCGTGAAGCGAGTGGAAAGGCTGCTGGTGGACTATCTGGGCGCCGAGGACAGCGAATACACAAGGGCGGTCACAAGGAAAACACTGGCCGCCGCCGTGGCGAGGGTGCATGAGCCGGGGATAAAATTTGACTCCGTCCTTATTGTCAATGGAAGCCAGGGGATAGGCAAATCTACGCTGTTCTCCCGCCTTGGTGGACAGTGGTTCTCTGACAGCCTCACGCTGACGGACATGAGAGATAAAGCGGCGGCGGAAAAACTGCAGGGCTATTTCATCCTTGAGCTGGGAGAACTGGCGGGCATGAAAAAGACAGACGTCGAGACCGTGAAATCCTTTATTTCCAGAAGAGACGACAAATACCGCGCCAGCTACGGCATCACCGTGGAAAGCCATCCCCGGCAGTGCGTCATCGTAGGCACCACCAACGCCGAAAACGGCTTTCTGCGTGACGTTACCGGCAACCGCAGATTCTGGCCCGTGGCGGTCAGAGGCAGTAATGCACGCAAGCCCTGGCATCTGACAAAGGACGAAATCCTGCAGATCTGGGCCGAAGCCATGGCCATATGGAAAGCCAGGGAACCGCTGTACCTTGAAAACGAGCTCCTTTCCGCTGCGAGAAAACAGCAGCAGGCCGCCATGGAAAGTGACGACAGGGAAGGACTGGTGCGTAAATACCTTGAAACCAAACTGCCTAAAAAATGGGACACCATGGACCTGTCAGAGCGGCGGCTTTACTTTTCCGGCGCCGATGGCCTGCCGAAAGAACCGGGCGTCGTCACCAGGGATACTGTCACCCATATGGAGATCTACGCCGAATGCTTCGGCCTTGATCCTGCACGCATGAAGAAGCAGGACAGCTATGACATTTCTTCTATCATGAGCAAAATGGACGGTTGGAAGAGGGCGAGCAGGAAAAAGTGCACACCCTATGGAAGGCAGAGATTTTATGAGAAGGAATAGAAGGCCTATTGTCTACTAAAATAAGTGGAACAAGACGACATATATTCTTGTTCCAGCTTGTTCCATCTCGTTCCAGCTTGTTCCACGGGAACGGATTTTCACCTGTTACTTTTTCTAAAGTTGTTCCACCTTGTCCCATCTTGTTCCACCGCTTGTTCCACCTGATTTTCCAGCCATTATCGTAGGAAATAGGCCGGTGGGACAAGTGGAACAAGAAATGACCTATAGAGATATACAAGAGAAAAGAGGGGTGTAAATGGCATATGTACGATATATATATACGCGCGCGAGGGGCTTGTTCCATGGGCCGGTGCTGTTAAGAGTCATGTCCTTGTGCTTTCATCCTCCATAGGGCTTTCCCTTCACGCTGGAAACGATAGTATGAAAGGAGCCGATATGGAGCAAATTGAAAAACTGATTGATTTATACCCTGTAAAGACGGTAAGTACAATTTTCCTGATTTTCCTGATGGATGCAAGGACTGTCCTCTTCCTCTGCTTTGCCCTGCTGGTGGTGCTTGACTGCCTGACCAGGTGGACTGCCATCAGCTTCAAAAGTCTTGCGGAACGGAACGAAAAAACGACGCTGGCAGCTGCGCTCTGGGGCATACCCTCAGCCAGAAGGAAAGGGCTGATCCGGAGTTTCGACATGAGGAAGGGGATGGATAAACTTCTTCTCTATCTTCTCTGCACACTGGCCGCCTCTTCCTGCGATATGATATTCGGCGTTCTGGGGACGCCGGCATGGATGACCAGTTTTATTGTAGGTTACATGAGTGTGACGGAAATTCTGTCAATCATTGAAAATTTGTCGGATGCGGGCGTCAGCTCACTTTCCCGGCTGGCAGAAAAATTGAAAGGAAAACTCTAAAATGCTTGGAATCGATGTATCGGAACACAACGGAGAAATCGACTGGAAACGAATTGCGGGAGAAGGCATCAGCTTTGCCATCATTCGGGCAGGCTACGGAAGCGCTTACCTGGACAGCCGGTTTTATGAGAACGTGAACGGGGCCCATGACGCGGGACTGAAACTGGGGGTGTACCACTTCGGATATGCCCGCCTTGGGGGAGAGCTGGAAGTGGAAAGGGACTTTCTTCTCTCCATCCTTGAGGACTGCGGCCTTACGCCGGACCTTCTCCCCATGGGAGTCTTCTGGGATGTGGAAGAGGACTCTTACAGGAATAGGGAGTTTCCAAGGCCCGGCGTGATTAACCGGATGTGCCACGCATTCTGCGAAGGCGTCGCCGCCAAAGGCTACCGGGCAGGCATCTACTCCAGCGCCGGATGGCTTCAAAGCCACATCAGGGCGGCGGAGTTCAAGGAACACCTCATCTGGGCGGCGCAGTGGTGGAAAGAATGCATGGTGAAGGAAGCGGCTCTCTGGCAGTTTACGGACCATCTGGAAATTGGCGAGCGGCTCTTTGACGGAAACCGGCTTTTGGGGAATGATCATGGCGGTGAATTATGAAACCCTTATCCGCCGCCTTCTCCCTCTTCTTCTTGCTTTCCTTCTGGGCCTTGCCGGTGGATGCGGCCTCACCCTTTTCATCGGAGAAAACCTACCGGATAACGGAAACGGAGCTTTCCAGGCTGGAGTCGGACTTGGACAGAGCCTTAACGGAGAACGGGAAACAGAAAGAACAGTCAGAGAGGCTGAGGTTACAGCTGAAAAACTTGGAAACTCAGTCGGAAGAGAGGAAGAAAGCCTTAGAGACGGTAAGGAAATCCTTCGAAGAATACGAGAGAGAGGAGCGGAAAAAACAGGAGAGCCTTAGAAGGGAAAGAAATGCTGCTATAGGCGTGGTGGGGCTCATGGTAGTGGCATTGGTGGCAGGAAAATGACGACGAAAGGAGAAAATATGGAAAATCTCATAGACCAGTTGCAGGTGATCCGCGTACAGCTCGACGAGTTGGAAAAGGAAATCCGCGGGATGATGCCGCAAAAGGAAGAAAAGCCGCCAGTTACCATGGGCGATGTGCGGGGACTGATGGCGGAGAAATGGAACCTTGGGAAGAGGGATGAAGTGAGATCCCTTCTGGCAGAGTACGGAGCCAAAAAGCTGACGGATGTATCGCCCAGGCACTATGAAGAGCTGGCAGGAAAGATAGAAGCATTATGAAAAGGAGACGCTATGAAAGATTTGACGAAAGTGGTGACAGGGCCGAACACAAGATTTTCCTATGCCAACGTGTGGGAACCCAGAAAGATCAACGGAGACAGGGCGAAATACTCCATCTGCCTCATCATCCCCAAAGAGGACGGAGAAACCCTTGCCAAAGTGGAGCAGGCCATAGCAGAAGCCTACAGGCAGGGACAGGAAAAGCTCACAGGAGCTGATGGGAAAACAGTGCCCCTCTCAAGCCTCATACTTCCGCTTCGTGACGGCGACATGGACAGAAGGGACGATACGGTTTACCGCCATACCTACTACCTCAACGCCAGAAGCGACATACCGCCGGGCATTGTGGACGGAAGCCTGAACCGGATTACCGAGAAATCCGTTTTCTACTCCGGCTGCTACGGCAGGGCATCCATTCACTTCTACGCCTTCAACCACGATGGAAAAAAGGGCATCGCCTGCGGGCTGAACAATCTGCAGAAACTGGCAGATGGACCGGCTTTAGGAAACTGGAGCACGCCGGAAGAAGATTTTGGAGATGAGATTTTTGGGTGAAGGAACGCGGCACTAATCCTTGCGTCCCCTTGAGGGGAAGAGGGCCGCGAAGCGGCGCAGGGGTGTACGAGGCGGCGAGTCGGATTGTCACTCTATGTTGACCTGACCGCCGACAGGCGGCATACAAAACTTCATCGCCCGCAGGGCGATACCTTCCCCTCTGAACCCTTTGAACCTTCTGAACCCTCTGAACCCTTCCCCTCACATGACACCAATGCAAAGGAGCACAAATGACTCACATCACCATAGATATCGAAACCTACAGTCCCACAGATCTTGCCCGCTCGGGCGTGTACAAGTACGCGGAGCATCCGGATTTTTCCATTCTTCTCTTTGGCTACGCCGTGGACGACGGCGAAGTGAAGGTGGTGGATCTGGTAAAGGGGGAGAGCATACCTGATGAAATCCTTCAGGCCCTCACGGATCCGCTGGTGACGAAGTGGGCGTTCAACGCCGCCTTTGAACGGATCTGCCTGTCCCGGTATCTTCGGGAGCACTGCCCTTCCCATTTCCTTTCCTACGGGAAAGCGGGGGACACGGCAGGAAAGTACCTGGACCCTCTGGGCTGGAAATGTTCACAGGTGCTGGCTTCATCCTTTGGATTTCCTCTTTCCCTGAAAGACCTGGGCAATGCGCTGGGGCTTTCTGAAAAGAAGATGGATGAGGGGAGCCGCCTCATAGGGCTCTTCTCCCTGCCCGGGCCCATGGGGCGCCGCCTTCCGGAAGAATTTCCGGAAGAGTGGGAGCTTTTCAAGAAATACAACGGCCGGGACGTGGAAGTGGAAATAGAAGTACGCAGATCCTTTGCCCCTTTCCGGACGCCTGCATCGCTTTGGGATGAATACCATGAGGACCAGCGGATTAATGACCGGGGCATTCCGGTGGACATTCCCTTTGTGAAAGCGGCCCTTGCCATGGGCGAAAAGGCGGGCATGGATTTACTTTCGCGGCTGAAGCACCTGACAGGCCTTCTGAATCCCAAGTCCCCCTGCCAGATGAAAGCATGGCTTTCCGCCAACGGCCAAAAAGCGGACTCCCTCACGAAAAAGGAAACGGCAAAGCTCCTTGCCTCTTCTACCGGCGCAGTCAAAGAAGCCCTCATGCTCTATGGACAGGTGCAGAAATCGTCCCTTGCCAAGTACGGTGCCATGATTGACGCCGTCTGCGATGACGGGAGAGCTCGGGGCATGTTCCGTTTCTACGGCGCCGCCAGAAGCGGCCGCTGGGCGGGGTGTCACATCCAGCTCCAGAACCTGCCGAGGAACAGTCTGGAAGACCTTGACCTGGCCCGGCGCCTTGTGATGGAAGGGAACTACGAGAAAATGGATTTCCTCTACGGCTCCGTTCCCGACACCCTCTCCCAGCTCATCCGCACCGCCTTTGTGGCACGAAAGGGCTATACCTTCATAGTTTCCGATTTCTCATCCATCGAAGCCAGAGTCCTGGCCTACATGGCAAGGGAAAAATGGCGCATTGATTCCTTTGCACGAAGTGAAGATATCTACGCCCGGTCGGCACAGAGAATGTTCAGCAAGCCCGTGGTGAAAGGCGGCATTAACAGTGACCTAAGGCAGAAAGGGAAAATCGCCGAATTGGCTCTTGGCTACGGCGGGGGAGAAGGGGCCCTCAGAGCCATGGGCGCATTGGACATGGGGCTCACGGCAGAAGAACTGCCAAACCTTGTGAACATCTGGCGCCACGCTAATCCCCACATCGTTTCCTACTGGTGGCAGGTGGACCGGGCTGTGAGAGAAGCCATAGGAGAGCTCAGAGTTACCAGAGTGGGAAGCCTTTCCTTCTACATGAAAAAAGGCACCCTCTTCATCGCCCTTCCCTCAGGCCGCCGCCTTGCCTATCCCGGTGCCGCCCTCACCGGCGCGACCTATGGCAGGACAGCCATCACCTACATGGGCCTTGATACCAAGAGGAAATGGAGCCGCATAGAATCCTACGGTCCCAAATTCGTAGAAAACATCATCCAGGCCATCTCAAGGGACATACTGGCCTATGCCATGGGAAACCTCAAAGAGTATTTCATCTGCGGCCACGTGCACGACGAAGTGATTGTAGAATGCAGGGAAGGAACGGCGGTGGAAGAAATCACCGATATCATGGAACGGACACCGGACTGGATGCCGGGGCTGCTGCTGAGGGCGGATGGGTATGAGACAAGGGAGTATAGGAAAGAGTGATTATCTAAATTTTTAACAGCGCACCTGATTTTTATGGGCGCTGTTTTTTTATAGAAATTTTATAGTCGCATGATTAAGAAGTCGTAACTATATCATTTTTCATGACTTCAGACGGTTTGCGACGGGGATTGTATCGACTTTGGCTGACCTTTCATTTCTCCCAGTGATGTAATAAAATAAATGTGTATATTGCTTTAGCAGGAAAGTGATAACTATGGATGATATGACACCGGTTCAGAGACACCGTAATATGAAGCGGATTCGTTCAAAGGATACGGCCATTGAAGTTGTCTTGAGGAAGGCTTTGTGGCATTCCGGCATACGATATCGGAAGAACTGCAAAGATTTGATAGGAAAACCGGATATTGTCATAAAAAAATATCGCATAGCCATATTCTGCGATGGAGAGTTTTTTCATGGTAAAAACTGGAATGTTTTGTCACAGCATTTGAAGAATAGTAATCATTCGTCCTACTGGCTTGAGAAAATCAGACGGAATATCAAAAGGGACCAAGAAGTGACTCACACTTTGGAAATGGATGGATGGCATGTAATTCGTTTCTGGGGACAGGAAATTAAGAAGAATCCTGATGCCTGCGTTTCTGAAATCAAAGATTTGATTCACGGGCTGAAGCATATTGATTAAAGTTTAAAAATATAACTAATGAGGTTGATTAGATGGGAAATAAAGTGAATGAATACAGACTGGGAGAGCTTTTTTGTGGACCTGGCGGCATTGCCTGGGGTGCACTGCAGGCAAGAAGCGGGAAAGAAAACTCCCATGTGGTGCATGCCTGGGCCAATGATTACGATGCTGATACATGCAGAACCTATACGCGCAACATCTGCCCGGATCATCCGGAATCAGTCATCTGCAGTGATGTAAGAGACTTGGATATTGCGTCGCTGCCGCCTATTGATGCGTTTGCCTATGGCTTTCCCTGCAATTCATTCTCCGGCGTTGGTAAACATCAGGGCCTTGCAAATGAAAAATTCGGTCAGCTTTATAAATACGGCATTGAAGTCATGAAAACCCATCATCCTTTATGGTTCATTGCGGAAAACGTAAGCGGCATAAGAAGCGCCGGCAGCGGCGATTTCAAAAAGATACTGGAAGATATGAAAAATGCCGGTTATAAATTAACGGTCAACCTTTACAAAGCGGAAGAATACGGAGTGCCCCAGACCAGACACAGGGTTATCATTGTTGGCATTTCCAATGATGTAAAGGATGTAGAATTTAAGGTTCCTGCACCTACACACCATGCGGGAAGTTATAAAGCGGTGGGGGAAGCACTGGCAGATATTCCGGAAGGGGCGCCCAACAGTCTGCCAAGACCTATGCAGAAAAAAGTGGTAGAGCGGCTTTCTTATATTCAGCCTGGCGAAAATGTATGGCAGGCAGAAGCAAGAAATCCTGATTTCCCGGAAGCGCTGAAGATTCATACCAAAACAAGAATCAGCCAGATTTATCGTAAACTTGACCCCACAAAACCGGCTTATACGGTAACCGCTGCGGGTGGCGGCGGAACGTTTATGTACCACTGGAAGGAAAATCGGGAACTGACAAACCGCGAAAGGGCAAGAATCCAGACTTTCCCCAATGACTATAAATTCTATCCTGATGATGGGGAAAAGTATAATGCAAAGGCCTATAACTCTGTCCGCAAGCAGATAGGAATGGCAGTCCCCTGCGAACTGGCCCGTGTCATTGTTCAGGCCGTCCTTGACAGTTTCAATCATATTGAATATCCATCTGTGGAACCTAACCTGAAAGAATAAGGCTCCATTTGCTATACATCTGGAGGAAATGTATATGAAACTTTTATATTCAAATATCCTGCCAATGAGAGCAAGACCAGGGCAGCTCCAGTTTCTTGATGAATTCCAAAAGGAAGTGGAAGAGGCGGACCTTATTGAAATTGCTACCGGCTATGCATCCACCGATTCTATCGTTGAAATAGAAAATATATTGGCTAAAAATCCAGATAAAAAATTCAAGATTGATTTAGGCATGTACTACATTGAAGGCATGCCGGAAAGAATGTATAGAGTGGCGCTGCGTCTGGCCCGTCAGATGAGAGAAAAGGGACAGGGGAAAATCAGTCTTGTGAGGCCCTTTAAATATCATGGCAAAGTGTATGCATTCTTCAAAAATGGGAAACCAGTCAAAGCATTTATTGGTTCGCACAATTTGAGCGCCATTAAGCTGACAGCTGAAAACAGGCGCCAGTACGAAATCTCTGCCATGACAGATGATCCCGAAGAGCTACAGGCCATCGCCTCATTTTTGACAGAACTGGATAGCCTCCTTTGCTCCTGCGATATTATTGATGCAGAAAATGTTCCACTCATTGCGGAACAGAACAATGCCCTTGTAGGTGTGCAGGAAGTCAGCCAGCTTCCTCCTAACAGCGTGGATTTATACTTCAAACATAAGACCGAAGTTTCTTTTGAAATTCCCCTAAAAGTGCCTACAGAAGCCGAAAAATTTGATGATGAACATAAACATTTTACGAAATCAAATATCAATGTAGCCTATGCTGCTCCTCGGAACAAAAGAAAATCAAGGGACTGGTACGAAATCCAGCTTACAGTGAATAAGAGCATAACCACACTCCCCGGTTATCCGCAAAAGAAGCATCCCTTCTTTATCGTGACTGATGATGGGTATTGGTTCAAAGCCCATACGACCAGTGACGGAAATAAACAGCTGAATGCAGTGGGAAATGAACTGCTCATCGGCCGCTGGCTGAAAGGTCGTCTTGTGGCGGCGGGGCTTATTGAACCGGTCAACGATACACAGAAAGATAAAAATCGAAGTGGCATGATTACGAAAGAAATTCTGGATGCCTATGGCCGCAATACTTTGATTTTGACAAAGACCGATTTAAAGGCATTGGATGGTGACAGCAAAAATAATCCAGACCAAAATGATGAACTGGATGTTTGGACACTTTCATTTGAAGCTAAAAATGACGATTAAGGATGATGACTTATGGGATATCTTGATACGTATGTCAACGAAATAAGAAGCCGGGACAATTATGCTTTAGCAGATTCCATACAGAAAACGGCAGATTATGTCGGAAAGAACTATCTTGAAAAATTCACTTTTATAACTAATGAAGTGGGGCTGCTCCTTGGCAATATCCAGTCCGGTAAAACGGGGCAGATGTTTGGCATAGTATGCAAGGCGGCAGATTTGGGTTTTCCTGTATTCCTCATGCTTACCACTGATAATGTGGTACTCCAGCAGCAGACACTCGAACGTGTACAGAAGGATTTAGGCAATTTCTGCATCTGCGGAGAAAATGACGCACAGCTGTTTTCAAGCAATAATCTCCGTAAGCCAACCATCGTAGTCTTAAAGAAAAACGCCAGAATGCTGAAATTATGGGACACCATTTTCCATTCTACAGATTTTATGAAAGGCAATCCGCTTTTTATCGTAGATGACGAAGCCGATGCAGCTTCACTGAATACAAAAGTCAATCAGCGGTCCTATTCATCCATCAATAAATACCTGAATCATATCAAGAGCAGCTCCACCAGCAGCCTTTATCTGCAGGTGACCGGTACGCCGCAGGCTCTTTTCCTGCAGGCTGAGGCCACCGGCTGGCACCCAAGTTTTACCTACTATTTCCAGCCAGGAAAGGGGTACTTAGGCGGTGACTTCTTCTTTAAAAGTGCAGAGCCCGACAAGAAGCATATTTCCATTATTGAAAAGGATGAGAACGCAGCACTTTCCGATGCGGTCCTTCATCACCTGGCGGCGTCTGCACAGCTTATGCTGGGAGGAAGAAAAGTATGCAATTTTATGATTCATCCAAGTGTAAGGACTGCTAAGCACAGTCAGTACAGCCAGAAAGTCTGCAAAATTCTGGGCGGATTTGAAGCTGTGGTGAATCAAGACAGCTTTGTTCAGAGTCTCAAAGAAATGTATGACAAAACCCTGCCGGAGAAAACTCCTGCGCAGAGTTTTGAAAAAGTCTATGCCTTTGTTAAATCGCTGCTCCTTGATGATAAAGTCAAAGTCATTATTCTCAATGGTAAAAATGATGTTGACAGCAGCGAGTATGCCGAGGGTTCCAATATCATCATCGGCGGCAATACTTTGGGCCGTGGCGTGACCTTTGACGCCTTGGAAACCGTATTTTATACAAGGTCCTCAAAAACTCCGCAGGCAGATACCATGTGGCAGCACAGCCGGATGTTTGGCTATGATAGAGACAAGGGACTTGTAAGAGTTTACATTGACCAGAGGCTGTACGATTTATTCCATCAGATTAATGATACCAATAATGCAATGATTGCCCAGATTGAAAGAGGACTGGACAACGTTCATATCTTCTATCCTAATAATCTCAAGCCCACTAGAAACAATGTACTGGATAAGAAAAAAGTTTCTGTGATTCCCGGTGGGCAGAACTTCTTCCCCACGGAAGTGGACAACGATGATATCAGCGCCGTAGATGCACTTCTCAATTCGTTTGATGAAAAAGTGAAGACCTATCAAGTCAGCCTTAAACTGATGCGGCAGGTGCTTGACCATATTAAAACAGACAACTTCCCAATGGATGCCTTTAAAACATTCCTTGACAGCTATATGGCCAAACTGCCTACGGCACAGGGCATTCTCATTGTTAGAAGAAACCGTGATATTCGCAAAGGAAGCCGTGCATTACTGTCCCCGGATGATTGGGATTTGGGTGGCAGTATTCATTCCAAAGTGGTTCTCACAATGTACAAAATGAACGGCAACCCCGAAAAAGGATGGGCCGGACGCCAAGTTTGGGTGCCCAATATCAAACTGCCTGACGATGTGGTGTACTATGACGTCCACGACATTCCTGATGAAGAGCAGGAATCTCCAGTTAAAGAAGAATATGCAAGTTATGGCGCCCATAAAGTCAATGCCTATCGAATTGACCGCCGTAAATCTGCAGAGAAGCCGCCTAAATACTAATCCAACGGCGCATAATCTTCCGCAAAATCCTTGTATGCCCTTACCCTGGCCTCTTTTTCCATTTTCTCAATCGTTTCCGGCTCTGTCTGAAGCACGTGAAGCAGAATATCCTTCACCGCCTCTGCCTGGCCGGAAGAGACGGACCACTGGTCTTTGGCCCAGGTTTCCTCAAAGTGGGACCATACATAGATACGGCGGTAGTAGGCCACGTTGTATGCGTATGTGTGAAGCCGTCTCAGGATTTCATTCTGCATGCTGTTTCTGTCCATTTTTCTTCTCCCTGCATGGTACAAACATTTGATTGATTTCTTACATTATACTACAAAAATGTATTAACTATCAACGGGGATATTCATTTTGGAGTGACGTGATGGATACTTTTATCAAGCAGCTCTTTCAGACGCTGAGAGACAATGATTCCCATATTTCAGAATCCGCTCTGGCCCGCCAGCTGGGGATTCTCCAGTACTCTCTGAACCGTTCCATTTCCAGCGGCAGTGTGAAACTCTCGGTTTTTCTCAGGGCTCTGAGTCTCATGGGCTATACCCTGGAAATCAAAAAAGAGGGGAAAACTGTGGTTTCTATCCGGCCCAGCGACTACTCACCGGCGGAGAAAGAAGAACATAAGGAATGAAAAAAGGCGCCCTGCTGAAAGGGCGCCTTTTATTGCATTCTGAAGTCTGATTTCTATGGTCTGACGTCTATTTCATATGATTTCAAAAATCTTTTCCCTCACTGTCAATTCCTGTCATGGTCTCTGCGTATAATAAAGACAGCAAAGCATCTTCTGGTTTCATCAGCTGCAGGAAAGGAGAATATCATGGACGGATACGGAATGGATATTTCTATGCTTCGGGGGCCGGTGGTGAAGGTGGTGCTTGTGTCTTCCCCTATTGGCGGCCGAAGGCCGAGACTCTACGGGGGGGAAACGGAGCAGCGGCTTCCTCTGTCGGGGAAGGGCGGGGCCTTTCTGACGCGGTATTATGAAATGGAGGAGGATGAGGAGTGGCATACCCGGACAATAAGGGAGAAGCTTCATGCCGATCGGAAGACGGTGCGGGCTGTGATGGGCGGGATATTGGAATGTCTGCCTCGCCTAGAGTGCGTTTTGGCTGATGATGCAGGGGACTGGGAGCTGATTCTGGAGGATAGTAAGGGAAACCGCTGCAGGGCCTATGGAACTCTGGAGGGGGACTGCATGGCGGCGCTTTCTGATGAAATCAGGGAGAAGCTGGGGCGGAAGGATTTGTTCCTTTTTAATGGCATCTATGACCGGGTGGACCGGTTGGAGTTTACTCTTCACCGGACGGAAAGAATCAGGCCCCGCGGCCCTCTGCCGGAGGGCCTTTCCTATGTGACCTGGAATTATGATGAGAAAATGGTGATGGACCGGGCATCGGAAATGGTGGAGTATGACCGGCAGATTTTTGAGGCCTGCGACGTGAAGACCAGGTATCACCTGGAGGAGGCGGTTTCTTCTTTCCTGGATGGCCTGTCTCCCTGGGTATTTTCCATTGTGGAGGGAAATCCAAAGGATGTGTGCGTGGATCCGCTGCGGTCCTGTGAATATACCATCGTTCTTACCATGGAGAAGGGTGGGAAACGTGAAATCCACGGGTCCTATGATAAAAAGGGCCTGCCGGCGGACTGGCCGGCCTTTGCGGAGAATTTCTACCATTTTCTTTCGTATTATGGTCTGGGTGAAATCTTCAACGCCGCGGCTTACGGAAAGGTCCGCCGCCGGGCGGGAGAGCTCATTTTTTGCGCCGTTTCCTTCGAAGAGGGCGGGCAGGAGTACTGGTATATGGCGGATAGCGATGAGTACGAGGTCGGCGATTTCGTGCAGGTTCCGGCGGGCGTGGATAACCACGTGGCCATAGGCCGGGTGGAGTCGGTGGTGTACTGCCAAAAGGAGGAGGCGCCTTATCCGGTGGATCGGGTGAAGCATATTATGGGGACAGCCGCTGGGGCGGCTGAGGGTTGACGGCCCTTTGGGAGCGAGGCCTGAATCGGGACGGCTGTATTCCCATAGGGGCCTGCGCCTTCGGCGCAGAGGGGCATATGGCCCTGTGCTAACGCACGGGCCAAGGGTTGTGGCCGCTGACGCGGCGGGGGCAAAGGCCGTGGAGGGCGCCCCCTTAAAAAAGAAGGGGCGCCCTTATGATAAAACCAAACAACCGCCCTTGCGGGCGTCGGAAAAAGCGAAAAACATACAACCGCCCTTCGGTCGGGGAAAACCATACAGCCGCGCCTTTGGCGCGAGGAAATGCACCCCTTTTGCCGCCTGCGGCGGCATCTTTCCACGGGAAAGCGTCTCACACGATTCTCACTCGCCCAAGGGCTCCCTACGAATCGTGTTCGCTTGCCACCCCGGAGGGGCAGATTTGCTCTTCGCTTACCCCTTGTGCTAACTTAAGTTGCTCATTGTATAGCGGAAAGAAAAGTTCTCCCTCCGGGGGAAAGGTGGTGCACAGCACCAAAAGGGGTGCATTTCCATCGGGCGAAGCCCGGTTTGCTTGTTTTCCTTTCGCGCCAAGGGTGCGGTTGTTTGGTTTTATCATAAGAGGCGGCCTTCTATATTTTAAATGCCGCCCACCGCTGCCGCAGGCGGCATTAGGCTCCTTCCTCAGGTGGCAATCCTGCATAGGATTGCCAAGTCGGGCAAAGTTGGCCCTGCGTAGAGTAGCATAGGAACAACCTTGTCATTCTTACCCTCGTACACCCTTTGCCGCTTCGCGGCGTTCCCCTCAAGGGGAAACGAGAAATTTAGAATCGCCTTCCTTTTGATTGCCCGACCGGAATGGAGCTGGGCGAAGCCCTGAGGATAGGTCCGAAAATTCAGCGAAGAACTGACGCCCCTATCCTCCAGCGCCTACGGCGCCACCCCCTTCCTAAGGAAGGGGGCTTGGGCACTACGTTATGCAGCACTGGTAACAAAAAAGTAATTCCCGTAACGCTGGCTTTATACTCATCGCCCGCAGGGCGATACCACAACCCTCGGCCCACAGGGCCGTCAAACCTTAGAACCCTTGGGTCCATAGGGCCCATCAATCTTAAGAACCCTCAGCGCCAAAGGCGCTGTCCGCTGGCAAAGGGACAGCAGGCAGGAGGAAATCCGCCGCTCCCTGCGCCGCCTGGGGAGGAAAGCCACCGGGGATTCTGGGCGTTTCTATTCTTTATTATCGTTTTCGTAGTGATAGCTCTGGCGCTGTAGGAGGTTATGATGAAATTAAAATTCCGGAAAAAAGAAATCCCCTGTCCCAAATGCGGTTCCGTACACACCGTGCCTATTCTCTACGGCCTTCTCACGGAAGAGGCTATAAAGGAAGTGGAAAAAGGAAAAGCCGCCATGGGCGGCTGTATGGTATCTAGGGAAGCACTGATTAATTCATAGAGTCTGCTTTTATAAGAATTTTTATGCACTGCTTCGTCATGGGACTCCTTAAATAGCTCGCTATTCTCGTCATCCCATTCCTCGCATTGCATAAAAATTCTAGAATAAAAGCAGACAACGATTTAATCAGCGCTTCCCTAATGACAGCCCAAGGAGGAAGTGCCTGGACTGTGGACATGTGTGGAGGTAACACGCGCAGCCGCAAAGCAGCTGGGATCGAAGATTGGGATTGGGATCGAGGGGCTGCGCCACATTGTTATTTCGACCGTAGCGAAATGGAGTGGAGAAATCTCCCTGTTATACTGTGGCTGGTAGCTAGTGGCTGGTGGCTGGGAAAACCATACAACCACCCTGACGGGCGGGGGAAAGGCGGCCCCCTTTGGTGGCTGGCGCCACCACCTTCCCATCGGAGGAAGCGTGTCACTGGATTCTCAGTCGACTGCGTCTCCTTACGAATCCAGTTCCCTTGCCACCCGCTTCGCGGTGGGACTATGGGTACTCAGCGTTGTGCTGCATGATTCGGATGGAAGTGTAGAGCGGTTTATTCTGCCCCTTTCAGGGATCATAACCGTCGAGGGCAATGCAGTCTGAATCATTTATTTGCTATGCGCATAAATGCGTATTATAATAAATACAGGAGCTGGTGATATGAAAACATCTGAGTTGATTAAGATTCTTAAGAGTCACGGATGTGTATTTGTTCGCTGTGGAGGAAATCATGATATGTGGTACAGCCCTATCACGAATCGTCAATTTCCTATCGGCCGCCATTCGAAGGAGGTCAAGACCGGCACGGCTAAGGCAATCTTGAGACAGGCCGGTATTTCTATGGAGAGGTGAGTCATATGAAGTATATATTTCCTGCCGTTTTTACACCTGCTGAGGAAGGCGGGTATCTTGTAAATTTCCCTGACATTACGGATCATACTTCCTATGCCTGCATGACTGAGGGAGATACGCTGGAGGAGGCGCTGGATATGGCGTCGGATGTGCTGAATCTGACTCTGTGGTCTATGGAGGAGGACGGGGCGCCGGTTCCACGGGCCAGTGCCATGCAGGAGATGAAGGCTCCGGAAGGAGGCTTTGTGAATCTTATCTCTGCCGATACCCAGGCGTATCGGGAGAAATATGATACCAGGGCGGTGAGAAAGAATGTGACCATCCCGCACTGGCTTGATGTGCTTGGGACAAAGAACAAGGTTAATTTTTCAAAGGTCCTTCAGGACGCTTTGATGAAGGAACTCCATGTTCATCGTGCGTAGGGAAATGTAAAAAAGGCAGGAAGTGTCGGAGCACTTCCTGCCTTTTGCATTCATTTATTATAATTTCATTCTGTAGTTTTCAAGCATATGGAAAAAGCCTGCTATATAAACAATATCTTCATTAACGCGATAAATAACAATGTAGTCATGTTTATAAAGAGAGAATTTGCGGTATCCTTTTGCACGAAGGTAACTATCCTCACAAAAGGCGAAGCTGGCAGCATCCTTTTCCAGGGTATTGTAGACTTGGAGAATATCGTCCAGAATATCAGCAGCGGCTTTCGGATTTTTCAGTACTTCAGTTACATATGCTATGGCCTTTTCGATTTGCTTCTCTGCCTGCTCAGCGATCAGAAGTTTATAGACCATATTTCTTCCTCAATTCCGCCAGTGCTTCTCTGGCCGGTGTCACCTTGCCTTCTGCTATCTGGGCTTCAGCAGTTTCCAGTTCCCGGTAGAGGCCTTCTTTTCGGCGCATTTCTTCGTACACTTCCATGCTCATAAGCACCATGTCTCCGTAGCCGTTTTTCGTAACAAAAACCGGTTCATGGGAGCTGTGGCAGAGTTCAGACATTTTTCCTGTATCCTTCAGGTCTTTGATGGGGATAATCTTAGGCATAAAATCACATCCTTTCTATACCGTTATTATACCATAATTGTGGTAGATAAAATGGACACACCCTGCGGGCGTGGATTAGATGTTAGAAGTCAGAAATCAGATGTCAGACTGCGCTGCGTACTTTCTACTGTCATTCCGGGTCGCGGAGCGGCAAATAAAATTCATCGACCGAAAGGCGATATCATCCTCTCTGAACCATCTGAACCCGGGACGCACAGCAGCCTCTTAACATTTCCATATATAAGTATTATAATATAACTGGAGATCGGAATGATTCCAATGGTCTTACAAAGGAGGTCTTTATCATGGAGAAAGTGGATAAAGAAATCAAAAAAGGCGTGGTATTGGATGAGGAGATCACCGAGGGAGTGGAGAACCTGAAAAAAGACAGCCCGGCGGCTGCGTATAAGGCTGAAAAGATTCTGCAAACCCAGGATACAGTCTTCAATAATAAAGGTTCCAAGCTTCCCAGCGATTCTGACAGGTAAGTTGTCATTAGTATGATATGTTTTTCCCTGATGCCCTATGGTGTCAGGGAATTTTTTTATGGAAATGCCTTGCGGGCGTGAAGGTTCACAGTGTTCAAAAGGTTCTAAGGTTTGACGCGCCTATGGCGCGAGGGTTGTGGTGGGCGGCTGCGCCGCCAGTTTGTATAAAACGGTTGTAGTGAGCTAGTGGGCTAGTGGACTAGTGAGCTAGAAAAACCTTTACAACCGGGCTGTCGCCCGAGGAAAAACAGGTAAACCGCCCTGCGGGCGGGGAAAACCATACAACCGCGCCTTTGGTGCGAGGAAATGCACCCCTTCTGCCTACGGCACCTCTCCACGGGAAAGCATGTCACTGGATTTTCGGATCGTTTCACTCCCCTACAAATCCAGTTCCTTTGCCACCCCGGAGGGGGAGGTTTTAGCGGCGCTATGCCTTGAGATGCTTATGAAGCAAAAAATTTAGCGGAGAGCAGACTTCCCCCTCTGGGGGAAGTACCGCCGCAGGCGGGGATAGGGGTGCATTTCCGTCGGACGACAGCCCGGTTGTGAAGGTTTTCGCTGCCGATAGGCAGCGCTGCCGCCGCCAGGCGGCTATAACCTGCGGCGACCGCCGCCACCACAACACTCTGAACCTTTTGAACCTTCTGAACCCTTTGAACCCGAGCCGCAGAGCGGCTCCAATAGGGGTGCATTTCCGTCGGGCGACAGCACAGTTGGCTTGTTTTCCTTCGCGCCAGGGGCGCGGTTGTTTGGTTTTATCATAAGAGGCAGCCTTCTATATTTTAAATGCTGCCCACCGCTGCCGCCGTCAGGCGGCTGCAACCCCCGGCCCGAAGGGCCCGTTCCCTTCTCGTAAATTATGGAGCGCTATTTTATTGCTGGATTTTTTTATAATCATCATATATAATAAATTTAACAGGACTCCCCGCACCTCTCTTTGATGTGACCCAGGGGAGACATTTTTTTATGGAGATATTTTATGGTACTAGTCAAATCACCGGTTGACCATGAGGAACTTATTAGAATTTTAAAGAATCATGGCTGTATCCCTGAAGCAAATCAAGTACCAGAATGGGTAAGGAGGTGAGTGTAATGGATGATTTCGACAAATATCTGAAAGAGCAGATGAAGGATCCTGATTTCAAAAAGGAATGGGATGATCATGAGCTGGAGTACCGGCTGATGATGATGGTGCTGAAAGCACGGAATGAACAGCATCTTACGCAGTCAGAGCTGGCAGAGCGTACCGGCATCCGTCAGTCTAATATCAGCAGGATTGAAAAGGGTCAGTCATTACCCTCGATTGCTACTCTGAACAAGATTGCCCATGGTCTGGGGAAGGAGCTTGAAATCAAATTTATTTGAGTGCTAGGGAAGCGCTGATTAAATCGTTATCGGATTTCATTCTTGTATTTTTATTCAATGCAAGGAATCAATCAACGCGAATAGCGAGCTATTTAAGGAGACTGATGACGAAGCATTGGATAAAAATACATATGAAATTCGATTCTGCGAATTAATCAGTGCTTCCCTAGGCCGGAGTTTAAATTTGCAATTAAAAAGAAGCGGTGAAAAGTGTCAATCATTTTTTCACAGCTTCTTTTTGCATGTCATGCGGCAGCGGCTGGGATCGGAGATTGGGATCGAGGATCGGAGGGACCTGCCGGGCAACCGTCATCCGGGGTCGGTCAGCCGACAATCGGAAGGCCCTTAGCCTGCCCATAAAAGGGCCTTCCTTTTAACTGGCTGACCGTGGGCGGCTAATTCACAGGAATGTTATTCATAACGTACGAAGCCAAAGAAAAAGCATAGAATAGCCTTCCCGCCGACCGGGATTCTTTAGTGAGCTGGTGAACTAGTGGACTAGTAAGTGTCACTATCTACATGTACTAGGATTCTTCTCCCGGGGTCAGAATGACGATGAGGACGGGAAGGCAAGCACGTAACGCTGATTTTATGAGCATAGCCGCCAAAGGCGGCTATCCACAACCCTCAGCCATGAAGGGGCTGTCAAACCTAAGAACCTTCCGGCCAATGGCCGGTCAATCTTAAGAACCCTCACGCCCCAGGCGTGTCGCAGGGCAATCCACCCTCGGCCCGAAGGGCCGTCGCCCCTTTCTACACAACCCGCCGCCGATAGGCGGCCATAACCCTCGGGGCCGCAGGCCCCGTCCACCTTCCCCTCTGAACCTTTTTCCACCACCCTCTGAACCTGGGCCGCAGAGCGGCCCTGCCTATGATATAATGGGGGCAGGAAAACAGTTTCCTTTTCTATTAGGCGAGGAGTTGAGTGCTCATGAGAAAAGAAAAAGGGCAGGATATCATTGAATATGCACTGATGCTGGCCATGGTGGTGGGCATTGGCTTTGGGATTTATTCTTACGGTGGAAGCGGCATAGGAAATTCTATTTCCACTGTCTTTAATAATGCCGGAAATCTTTTGGATAAGGCTGCGCTCCCGGTGGTTTCTTCGTCTGACGATATTATTAAAAGGCTGGGGGATGGGCGGTACCAGAATCTGGTGGATATGCTGCATGGAACCCCAACGGGCAGTGCGCTGGATATTGCTTCAAACAGTCCGGAGGGACAGGCGCTGGAGCAGAAGCTGAATATCCAGACACCCGAGGGCGACGGCTGGTATGCCCGGGTCAATACGAATGGCTACTTCGTGGTGTCCTATTATTCGGCGGCGGCTAATAAAGGAGTCACCTTTGACCAGCTGCAGAATGACTACACCGACAATCATGATAAATATGGCAAGAACAGCAGTACGGGCTACTATCAAACTACGATAAAAATCAATGAAGGGTATTACTATCCGGATGGAACTTCAAAGTTTTATCCCGGTACAACCGGCCATATAGAGGTCGGACCCAATGGCAGCATGAGTATTTATCCTGGAGCTACATGATAGGGACACGCTTTTGGGCGTGAGGGTTGACGGCCCTTCGGGCCGAGGGTTCTTAAGGGGCTAAAGTTTG
>ERZ791911.560-NODE-560-length-25000-cov-8.396993_pt1 | contig 25000 bp, 15 predicted proteins | sample MGYA00510142_ERZ791911 | MGnify/ENA primary metagenome ERZ791911 (study PRJEB30046, sample SAMN00792056) | human gut metagenome | study: EMG produced TPA metagenomics assembly of the A metagenome-wide association study of gut microbiota in type 2... | reverse complement strand
GGCGGCAGCGCAACCGTTGCCATCCCCAACAGCGGCACAACCGACATTGTCGTGGGAATCGGTGCTAAAACCTACACGCTGACGATTCTGCGCAATAGCGGCACAGGCGGCAATGAAGGCAATAGCGGCACAGGCGGCAATGAAGGCGGTAGCGGCAGTGGCGGCGGAAGCGGCTACAGCTACTACACCATCAAGGCAACTGCCGGGGCTGGCGGCTCCATTTCTCCCTCCGGCAATGTTAGCGTCCGTGAGGGCAGAGATCAGACCTTCACCATCACTCCGGATAAGGGCTATGCTGTCGCCAACGTCAAGATTGACGGCAAGAGCATTGGCGCGGCGAAGTCCTACACCTTTGAGAATGTCAGCAGAACCCATACCATCGAGGTTATCTTTATGAAAGCCAACGGCAACCCTCAGACCGGCGTGTTTGTGGATGTAGCCACCGGCAGCTATTATGAGGACGCTGTGGATTGGGCTGTTCTCTTTTCGCTACAAGAAACAAATCAATGACATTTTGAGCTGCGCCGTTATCCAAGCGCGGCAAGGAGATAGCATTATGAAAAGAATCACAAGAATCATTCGTCCGATCATCTGCATAGTTGTCCTTCTCGTTGCTATGACCACGGCAGTCAGGGGCTGCTATCAGAGAGAGACAGAGCCTATCGACATTCCCGGCACATCTGCGCCTCAGCCATCAGCGCCTCTCGCGGGTGAAGTTATCCCCTCGGTGGACAGGCAGACAGAGTTGGCGGAAGCCAGAGCGAAGAATCCCGACACCGTGGCATGGCTGTATATCCCCGGTGCGGAGGTGGACGACCCTGTGATGCAGGCGGAGGACAACGGCTATTACCTAAAGCTGGATGAAAACGGTGAGTACGCCATGTGGGGCTGCTATTATGCCCATTGTGAAAACAAAATCGGCGGCAGGGATAAGCTGGACAAAAACACCACCATTTTCGGCCACTCCGCCAGCAACTGCGACCCGGACGGTGTGCGGTTCACCAAGCTCTATCGTTATATGGACGTAGACTTTGTAAAGGAGCATCCGTATATCTATCTCTCTGTGGATGGTGAGGACATGATTTTCCAGATCACCGCGCTGTTCGTCACGGATATTGGCTTTGACTATATTGCGCCTGATCCCGCGGGAGATGATCTGACCAGCTTCTTTGAGACGATTGCGCGGAAAAACTGGCTTGACTTTGATGGCGTGACTTTCTCCGAGGAAGATACCGTTCTGACCCTCTCCACCTGCTGCCGGAAGTATGACAAGGCCAACAGCGGCAATCAGCGGCTGGTGGTCATGGCAAAGCTGCTGCCGGAGGGTGCAACCGCACAGGAGTTCAGCGTATCCCTTGTGGATAGTCCTGAAATGCCCTAAAAGAAATCAGAATACGACGATAACAGGACACCCATCCTTGCGGTACTGAAAAGCAGCGTATGATATAGGGAAAACGGCGGCCGCCCCGTACAGAGCAGCCGTGGTTTTTGCTGTCCCTACATTTAATAGGTTGCCAAAATAATTTGATCAAAAAACATCGACATCCCTTGCTCTACACGCTATAATATAGATAATCTAATAAGAAAACAGTGTTATCATTACTGCTACAGATGGAATGGTAGCCATATTTATGAAAAAATCATTGGAACGGAATGGCTGAACCCTCAGGGTGACAATGTCAGCGATTTGACAGCGAAAACCATTTTTCTCAGGTGATTTTCCGTTTTCTTATTTTGACAGAGATTTACAAAATAGTCAGGAAAATCAAGGCTTTCCTTGACTCATATTTACTTAAAATAATCGCTGTTCCCAGTGTGGACTCGAGCTCCTAAGCACTAGTTGAGGGTTCGATTCCCCCTGGGAACAGTCAAATTTTGCAACAATGATGACCACAATTCATTGTTGCTTTTTTTTATTTATAGGTGCTTACGAGCACCGAATGCCGCGACAACGAGCGTGTAACGCGAGTGAGTTCAGGGAAGAGGAGAGAATGCCTATGGCAGAAAAAAACAGACGAACGAGTTACGGATGAAAAAGTGGTAGAAATTGAAATGGAAATTTTCTAAATATGTGCCACAAATCTTGAAAAAATCTTGATTTGTGGCATTAATTAAGGTTCTGACAGGTGTTAGAAGATGTGGAAAATCTATATTGTTAGAGCAGATTAAAGAAGAATTTATTGAAAATGGGTTTGATAGAGCGCATATTATTACCATTAATTTTGAAGATTTGCAATTTGAAAAAATAAGAACTGCAGAAAAACTTAATTCCTATGTGAATGAGCAAATCAAGGATCATGACAAATACTTGATTTTTTTAGATGAGATTCAGCATGTCAGGAGCTTTGAAAAGGTTTTAGCTTCCTTTCGGGCAACATTAAATTGCTCAATTTTTATTACTGGAAGTAATTCGAAATTGCTATCCGGCAAGATGGCAACATTGTTGGTTGGAAGATGTGTTGAATTTAGAATAATGCCATTTTCCTTTGCCGAAAGCTACGAATATGCTACAGCTATAGGAAGAAATATATCTCCGGATGAGTTTATGATTGATTATATCAATTGGGGTGGCTTCCCTTTGCGTTTTTCGTTTACAAAAGAAAGTGATATTAAGAGATATTTGGAGCAGACATATGAAGGTATCTTAGATAAGGATATTATTACTGACAGATCAAAGGTTAATAGACAAAACTTTGAAAGAGTAGCAACATATATTATGGCAAATGCAGGAAAGGAATTTTCCAGTAAAAACATAGAGAACTATTTTATACATCAAAATGCAGATACTTTGGATAAAAAGACGATATACAGATATCTTGATAAAATGGAAAAGGCTTGTCTAATTGATCGTGTAAAAAGATTTAATATTGTAGGAAAACAGGCAATGTCGTATATAGAGAAGCAATATGCGGTAGATACTGGTTTTCGCATGATAAATACAAACTTAGTAAATTTTGAGGATACCTTTTTTCTTGAAAATATAATTTATAACGAGCTAAAAGCAAGAGATTATGAAGTCTTTACAGGAAAAACATATAAGGGTGAAATTGATTTTGTTGCAATAAATGGAAGAAAGAAATGTTTTATTCAGGTGGCATATTATTTGGCTGGCAAGGAAACGATTGAAAGAGAGTTTGGTGCTTTTAAGCCAATTAGTGATGCATCACCGAAATATGTGTTTTCATTAGATAGATTTGATTATTCAAGAAATGGAATTGCACATATCAATATTGTTGATTTTCTTTTGGGTAAGAAGGATATTAATTTATCATAACGCCACAAATTAAGAAAAAATTTAAAATTGTGGCTTCTGGAAAAAATCATATAAAAGGGCCAAAGAAACGGACGCCAGAAGATGATGAACATTTCAGCGAGTCATTTGAGAGGATGATACGCATGGCAATTCAGAACAGAGAAGGAGAAAACAATGGCAAAGAATGTCTGAGTACTCTGATTGAGTTTTTGAAAGCGACGTCTTGCACATACTATTAGCAGACAGTATAATAAATACATCGAAGCAGTTTCAAAAAATGAAAAATATTCGATTTTTGAAAGTGGGTGACGATATGAAAACAATTACAAGAGCAAAGTATCTCGACAGAATCATTGAACTGAATGGTACTCCTGACATCAAGATTATCACGGGCATTCGTCGATCCGGTAAGTCCAAGCTGATGCAGGCGTATATTGAGTATCTGAAAAGCCATTTTGAAAATATCAATATTATCTTCATTGACTTCATGGATTTGGCGTATGAAGAAACCAAGGAATACCATGCCTTACACGCTTATGTGGAAGAACATTATCAGGAAAGTAAAACGAACTACCTGTTTGTAGACGAGGTGCAGATGTGCCCCAAGTTTGAGTTGGCAATCAACAGCCTGTACTCTAAGGGAAAATATGACATCTATGTAACCGGCTCCAATGCTTTCCTGTTGAGTGCGGATCTGGCAACTCTGTTTACCGGACGCTATATTGAAATTCATGTGTTTCCTTTCAGCTTCCAGGAATATTGCCAGTATTATGATGATATTAGTGACAAAGATAAGCTCTTTGATGAGTACGCTATCAAGGGCGGTTTAGCAGGTTCCTATGCTTATAGAACCGAAAAAGACAGAACAAACTATATCAAAGAGGTCTACGAAACGATTGTTACAAGGGATTTGGTGCAAAAATATGCGCTCCCGGACACTTTGGTTTTACAACGTCTGAGCGAGTTCCTTATGGATAATATCAGCAACCTGACTTCTCCGAATAAGGTCAGTCAGCTACTGACAGCAAATGAGACTCCAACCAATCATGTAACCGTCGGCAAGTACATTAAGTATTTGTGCAATGCTTTTGTATTTTATGATATTAAGAGATATGACATCCGAGGTAAGAAATACCTTGAAAGCTCTGAAAAGTTCTATTTGTGTGACAGCGGTATTCGATATGCAATACTGGGAAGCAGAAATATAGACTATGGCAGAGTATATGAAAACGTTGTTTGTATCGAGCTTCTTCGCCGTGGATATGATGTCTATGTCGGCAAGCTCTATCAAAAGGAAATCGACTTTGTTGCTCAGAGAGGTAGCGAAAAGATTTATATTCAGGTCAGCGACAACATTTCCGGGCAGGAAACATTTGAGAGAGAATGCTCTCCTCTGCTTCAGATCCGAGATGCTTATCCGAAAATGATTATTGCCAGAACCAAGCATCCCAAATATAGCTATGAAGGAATCGAAATTCATGATATAGCCGATTGGTTGCTACAAGAATAAACAAGGCGAAATATCTCCGTCATTCTCTTTTGAAATGATGGAGATATTTTTATGTTGATGGAGATTCAGGGCCAGGAAACTGTGTCAGATTGCAAAAATCCTTTCCGAACTTTTTACATAGCAGTCACGCACTTCGGTGTGTGGCTGCTTATTTGCATCTATGCTATCAAAATCAAACAAAAATTGATCTGCATAGCAGTTTGCTATGCAGCGTGTCTCATCCTTTGGGATGATTTACATATCGAAACAAACTCATATAATATAATTTAAGACAGATTGCGAAAGGCTTATGGCAATCTCGCTCTGTATGAAAGGGAGGGAAGAAATGACCAAAAATATTATCATAAAGACCTCCGTTCAGAAACGGTTTGACAGCTTCATGATGCATGGTAGAGTCCTTTTTTTCAGTGCGCCCTGCGGCTTTGGAAAGACCGTACTGGCTGACGCCCTGTTGCGCGGTCGGAACGTGCTGCGGCAAAGTGCGGCAGACCCAGACTGCGTGATTCCACCGTCAGCGCAGGATTGGGACATTCTGCTGATTGACGATCTTCAGTTCATGCAGGAGGAAGCCGGGTAGCAGGCTCTTTGCGAACTGATCCGCTCAAGTCCGGAGCGCCGTTTTGTGCTACTCTCGCGCGGTGTGCCGCCCGGCTGCCTGACGGCGTTTCAGTACACGGGGCTGATGACGGTGCTGGAGGCCGACGACCTGCTTTTTGACGCGGGCGACGTGCGGCGGCTGTTTCAGCTTTCGGGAGTAAACGTAACAGATAGCGAGATTGACGGAATATTGAAAGAATCCGTGGGCTATCCGCTGGGTGTGGCCATCACGGCGCGGTGCATGTCCCCGGACAAGCCGTGGACGCCGGAGCTGGTGGCACGGGTGTACCACGAGGTGTTCCTCTACTTTGAGACCGCCATCTACCGGCGCTTTGACCTGCCGGTGCGGCGCTTCCTGTTGGAACTGGCCCCCTTTGAAAGTTTTGACCTGGAAATGGCGCGAATGGTCAGCGGCGATCCCCGTGCCGGCGAACGGCTGGACTGGATTCTTCGATACACTACTATGCTGCGCTACGAAGACTGCCAGCGCTTCCACTTCTGGTCGGGTTTCCGGGCTTTTCTCCTTTGGGAGATGGAACGGGAGTATACCGAGGAAAAGCGCAAAGCGCTCATCAGCCGGGGCGGGCTGTACTATGAGCTGAAGGAGGACTACGCCCACGCCCTGGAATGCTACACCAGCGGCGGTGACCATTCCAAGGTTTCCGAGCTGCTGGTGCGTAATGCAGAACTTCACCCCGGCATGGGGCACTATGCCGAGATGGAAAAATACTACCGCAGCCTGCCGGAGACGGAAATTCTCGCCTCCCCCTCGCTGATGCAGGGCATGAGCATGCTCTGCGCGCTGGTCATGGATTACGAAGGCTCGGAGCGCTGGTATGGCGAACTGCAAAAGTTTGTCGAACACTGCGGCAGGCAGGACGCCGCCGGAAAGCAGGCGCGCGGCCGCCTTGCATGGCTGGACATCTCCCTGCCCCAGCGGGGCGTGAAGGGTCTGACGGAAACCATCCCCGCCGTGTTCCGGCTGCTGACGAACAAAGAGGTGGCGCTGCCGTCCTTCTCCGTCACGAGCGCGCTGCCGAGCATCATGAACGGTGGCAAGGACTTTTCCGAATGGAGCAAAAAGGACGACCTGCTCTACAAAACCCTCCGTCTCCCCGTGGAGGCAGTACTGGGGCGGGACAGTGTGTGTCTTGCCGACTGCGCCATTGCCGAGAGCAAGTTTGAAAAGGGCGAGGACGTCGCCGGCCGGATGCTGTCCCTTCTCCCGCAGATGAACGAGATCCGCAACTACGGCACGTCGGACATGGAGTTCGCCGTCAGCGGATTGCTGGCCCGCAGCCAGCTGGCAAACGGGCAGCCCACCGACGCGCGGCGCACCATCATGGTACTCCGTGAATGCTTTGCCGAGCGCAGTTTGACACGCTTTCTGCCCAATATGGACGCCATGCTCTGCCGTATTGACATGCACACCGGCGACCTTGACGCGGCGGACGCGTGGTATCGGGAAAAAGCCCCGTGCGAACCCACGCACCTGAACGTCATGCGGCGCTACCGGTATCTCACGCAGGCAATGGTGGAAATTATGCAGAACCGTCCGGACGCCGCTTTGCTGACGCTCTCACCCATGGAGCCGTACATTCAAAACTGCGCCCGCATCATCGACGGCATTCACCTGAATGTCCTGACTGCCATCGCCCTGTACCGCAAGAAGGACGAGCGGTGGCGCAAGCGATTGACGGCGGCGCTGGATGCGGCGGCGGAGTACCGCTTCATCCGCACCGTCAGCGTATACGGCACGGCGGTACTGCCGCTGCTGGAAGCACTGGACTGGGACGGCGACAAAGCATGGCGCAAGCGGCTGATGGCAGCGGTGCGGACGCAGGCGGCGTTCTACCCTCATTTCCTCGAACCCAGCCTTGCTCCCGGCGAGGAGCTGACGCCCACGGAACTGCAAATTCTCCATCTGCTCTGTGCGGACAAGTCCAACGCCGAGATCGCGCAGATCATGGACGTGAAACTACCCACAGTGAAGACCCACGTCAGCCACATTCTCGACAAGCTGGACGTGAAGCGCCGGGCGGAAGCCAAGACCGCCGCAAAAAAGCTGCGGCTCATTCCGGATGATCTATAAAAGCTGTGCCTGTGCTTGAACGGGCTGAATATAAACCTTATACATATATCCTAAAGGAGAATCTTATGAAAAAACGAGTATTGAGTATGTTCATGGCGCTGGCGCTGTGTCTGACGCTCCTGCCCGCACCCGTGCGAGCGGCGGAGGATACGCCGGAGAGCGGCGCCATCGTGCAGCAGGAGCGGCAGGAGGAAATTTCGCCCGCCGTATCCGAACAGGCTGGAACGAATGAGGAAGAGAACGGTTCAGAGGGTGACCCGCAAAATACCGGTACCCCTGACGCCGGTGGCGCTGAGGACAGTAAAGCAGATGCGCCGGAGAGCGGCGAGGATGAAAACGCCGGGAACAATGCGGACGCGGCGGTATCCGCTGTGCAGACGATGATCGATGCGCTGCCCATCGTGAGTGAGTTGGACGGCATGACCGCCGACGAGCTGGACGCAGCTTATGACGACATTCAGGCGGCGTATGATGCTTATGAAGCACTGAACGCAGAGCAGCAGGCGCAGATCACCGGCGCAGACTTCGAGGCGCTGCTCGGCTGGTTCAACAGCCAGACCGCGCTGTTGGCGGACGCACAGTCCGGCGAGCATACCCACTGTGTCTGCGGCAAGGACAGCGGTACAACGGTCATACCCATAACAACAGCACAGCATGGACGGCAGCCGATTCCCTGCCTAATTCTGCGGGCAGCTATTATCTGACGCGGTCTGTGTCGGGGAGCTGGGCTGTGCCAGAAGGCGAGGTCAACCTCTGCCTGAACGGGCAGACGATCAACGGCAAAATCACCATCGGCAGCGGCGCGACGCTGACGCTGACCGACTGCATCGGCAGCGGCAGGGTTCAAGGCGAAGTGACCGTCAACGGCGGCAAATTTGAACTGTACAGCGGCACGATCACCGGCGGCGTGCAGGTCGGTATAAAGGGCAGCGCCTATCAGACCGGCTCGTCCTTTACCATGTATGGTGGAGAGATTACCGGTAATAAAGCAGGCAGCGGCGGCGGTGTGTTCCTTGTCGGCACGACGAATCAGACCGACCCGCCAAGATTCACCATGCATGGCGGAACCATTTCCGATAACACTGCGGGTGCGTCTGACGGCGGTGGCGGCGGCGTATATGTGGGTGAGAAGTGCAGCTTCACCATGGACGGCGGAGCCATCACCGGCAACAAGGCGACCGCCGGCAACGGCGGCGGGATCTATATCCACTTTAACGCCGGCACAGTTTCGATCTCCAACGCCACGATCACCGGCAACAAGGCGTCCGCCACGGGGAATACAAGTTATGGCCACGGGGGCGGCATTTATTCGGAGAGAGGGGTAACCGTCGAGAATGTGACGATCACCGGAAACAACAGTACCTTTGAGGGCGGCGGCATCTATGGAAAGGGCGCTATTACCCTCACCGATGCTACCGTTACCGACAACTCTCAATATGACGTTTACTACGACGGAAGGGAAAGCAACACTCCTGAGCTCACTATTTCCGGCTCGGTGAAGGCCGGTTATTACGCCAATGAAGCTTGGAAGCTGCCCATTCTTGTATCAGGCGCATTGAGAGAGGATTCGGTCATCCGTGTGGGCGTGCGTGAAGGCATAAATCTTGGGGCCATCGCCGAACCGGCAAGCGGCGTGACGCTCAGCGCCGAGAACTTCAAGGCGGACGCCGCCGACTGCGTGACCAGCCTGGGCGATGACGGCAAGGTCTATCTTGTGCCCTGCACGCACGAGATGGACGATACCGGCTACACCTGCAAGAAGTGCCATACGCAATTCGACGCGCGCGTGGGCGATAGCGCCTATTATCAGACGCTGACGAAGGCGTTTGATGCAGCCAGAGGCAACACCGTGACGCTGCTGCGGGATGTGACACTCGCAGGAAATTGCTCTTCTTCTTACACCTACTCAGCGACGCTGGATCTGAATGGCAAAACTGTCAGCAGCGAGCGTTATTACATTAGCGTCGGAGGTGGGAACAAACCCAGGACTCTGACGGTCAAGGATTCCGGAACAGGCGGCGGAACGCAGGCGCTCGATGTCACGTTTTACGTTTCCTCCAACGGAACGCTTGCAGTCGGCGACTCCTACACCGGCAAGATTTCGCGCGTGGAGCTGCAGGCCGGCGGCGCATTGGAGCGCTTTGGCGGCGAAATCGGCGAGTTGGTATTAAGCAATGCTGCGGCTGGCTCCACAAGTACGGGCTACAATCTGAAGCTGTGGAATGGCAATACAAACGCCTGCACCATCGGCAAGATCACGGACAGCACGAAGAGCAAGAGCCTCACCGTTCAAGACCTGCTGAAAACCAACCATGCAAAGTGCGAGCTGTACGGCGAAAAGGACGGTACATGGAGCATCGTTGATAAGAGCGCTAAAATTGTGGACTTGACCGGCTATACAACGTACAAGGTGCAGTTCCCGGAGTGCGTCCATCAGTGCGCCGATGACAGCAACCCCGTGTGCTCTGTGTGCCACAAGGACCTGTATACGAAAATTACCGCCCAGAGCACCGACGGCACGACCAAGACTGCCTACTTCACGGAAGACAGTGCGCTGGAACACGGCTATGTAGAGGCCATCCAGACCTTGAACGGCTGGAGCAATGAGGGCTGCACCGAGCCGACGCTGACCCTGCTGCGGGATATGTATGCTTTCGGCACCTCCATGCCGCTGACCGGCACGCTGACGCTGAAGGGCGGAACGCACACCGCCAGGAATGTGACGGTCGCTAAAAACGCGGACGTGACCTTTGCCAGCGGCAGCTATAAAGGTGCGACCATCGACGGCACGGCGACGGTGAAGGAGGGCGTCACATTTACCGACGCCTCCGTCGAGGTGAACGGTACGCTGAACGCCAAGGGCGGTACCTTCACTGGTAATGTCAAATTCAACGGCAGCAGCATCGCGAACATCAGCGGCGGCAGCTTTAATAATGAAAAGAAATATGGCGGCGTTACGTTTGACTACAATGTCACGGGGACGATCACCGGCGGCACGTTTACCTTCGCGGATTTTTACACCACCAAAGTCAAGCTCTCCGGCGGCACATTTACGATGATCAAAACCAACGGCGACCGCAAACTCGCCGACCTGCTGGCGGAGGGCGCGGCGTATTACGGAGCAAGTGATAATCAGGCTGTGACCAATGATAGAGTGAATACGCTGGAAAATGTCAAGGTCGTGTCGCATACGCACAACGGCGGCACGGACGGCAAGGGCATTTGCAGTGTCTGTAAGAAGCAGATGGCGGCGTCGCTGACCATCGGCGACAAGACGAGCTGGTACACGGCCTTTGCCACTGCCATTGAGGCGGCGAACGCGGCGGACGGTGCAAAGACCATCACGCTGTATCAGAATGTGGATGACACTGTCAACGGGAAGCGGACCACCTATGAGCTGACCCGCGGGCCGGTGACGCTGGCGACCGGCGGGAAAACGGTCGATGGTGTGGACCTCATCGCCAAGGGCATTTCTCTGACGGTCACGGGCAGCAACGGAGGCTTCTATGTGACGGTGGACGGCAAAGACGCGGAATTGACCGTCAAGGACAAGGATACGAAGCTCGCCATTGTCACGGCGAAGAACGGCGGAAAGCTTTCGCTGAGCAACGGCACCTTCAGCCGTGTGGCTGTAAAGGACGACGGCAGCAGCGCCAGCCTCAGCGGCGGCAGCTACGGCGCGATCACGAGCGATGCCGGCTATGTCAAGCCCTACGCGCTGCTGGCGAAGGGGTACGCTTACAAAAAAACAACGGATAATGAATGGCTCCCCAACGCCAATTCAATCCCGTCAAAAGTCACCGTTGAAAAAGCCCCCTTCGCGGTCGAAAAGATCTATCCGAATAGCGATACGAACTACACCGGAAGCTCGGCGTTTGCGACGGACGGCAATATCACGCTGACTGCGGTAATCGCGTCCGAGCCCGAAACGGAGAACGTCACCTACTACTACTGGTGGGAGCTGTTTAACGAATCAGAAAACGACTGGACCACGAGTTTCAAAAAAGTTAATACTGCAACGCATACCGGCGAGAAGAGCAAGACGCTCACAATCTCCGGGCTGCCCGTAGACAAGAGCTATCAGTACCACATTTACGTCCAGTGCAGCAACGGCTACAATTGCTACAGCGAGCCGTTCACCGTGACCCAGCATCAGCATAGCTGGACGTACACGGCAAGCGGCGCGACCATCACCGCGAAGTGTACGGCAGAGGGCTGCTATCTGACCGACGGAAACGGCGGCAGCGTGACCATTGCGGCCCCCGCCGAGCTGACCTACAGCGGGGAAGGCAAACCCGCCACGGTGACTGCAAGCAGCGATTGGCAGGGTCCGGCGGCGAGTGAGATCACCATCAGCTACATAAAGACGGGCACGTATGGTCAACAGATGTTGGAAAACGGCGCGCTCCCCACCGACGCGGGCGAGTACACCGCCAGCATCACGGTGGGCGAGGGTAACAAGGCTGCCACTGCCAGCGTGGAGTATACCATTCAGAAGGCTAATCCGGTGGTGACCGAATGGCCGACGCTTTCTGCATCGGTTTATGTCAACAGTGAAGCGACCCTCACCGGCGGCAGCGGCGAAGGCACCTTCGCTTTCAAGGCAGGTGCTGCGAAATCTTGGGACAGCGCAGGCAGCAAGACCACCACGATTGTGTTTACTCCCACAGATACCAATAATTACAAGGAGCTGACTCAGGACTATAACGTAACGGTTGTCAAGCGTACGGTAAAGAGCTGCCATACGCTGACTGGCATTACGGACAAGCCCTACGGAACGGCGCTGGAAGAGCTGGGACTACCCGAAACCGTGACGATCACCACGGAGGACGGCAAAACATTTGATAAGATCCCCGTCACATGGAGCGGTTATAATCCGAATACGCTGGAGGAGCAGACGCTCACCGGAACATTAGATCTTACTTCGATTGCTAACGAGGTGGAGCAGCCCAGCATGCCTGTGACGGCGCAGATCAAGGTCAAACTCACGCAGAAGAACTTCAGCGGCATTTCGCCTGAGGCTTATGATGGTGTGTATGACGGTAAGGCGCACGGAATCACCCTCACCGGCGTGCCCAGTGGCGCAACCGTAAAATACGGCGAAAGCGCAGATAGCTGCACACAGGACAGCCTGACCTACACCAACTTCACGAATGGTCCAAAGATCGTATTTTATAAGGTCTCCCAGTTCGGCTATGCGGATGCTTCCGGCTCCGCCTGGGTAAATATTACCAAACGCCCACTCACCGTTTCCAGCATCACGGAAAATAAGACCTATGCGTATGCTTCCGGTTCAGACGGTAAGGCAATCGGTGTGAATATTGCAGGAAAGCTTCCGACGGATAGGGGAACTACAGCATATGCGGTTGCAAAGACAGATACAGAGAAGCTTTTAAGTGAGGTAACAGTCGATACAGCCGGAAATCTGACCTATAAAGTAAATCAGGTAGATGCGTCCAAGGTTGGAAAGACAGCAATTATCACGGTAACAGCTTCGATGGAGAACTATGCGAATGCTGGATACACGCTGACGATTAGTATTACAGATAAGAAGACGGTAGAGATTAAGAGCGGAAACACCGTATCTGTAGATGGAAGCAATGCGCTGACCTATGGGGAAAAGGTTTCAAAGCTGACACTTGGAAATACCGTTTTTGTGGAAGCCGGTACAGATGATGTGATAGAAGGTATTCTTTCATGGAGCAATCCGGACGAGATACCGGCAGCCGGAACCACACAGGCGGGCTGGGTATTCAAGCCGGCAGACAGTACGTATTACGCGGAACTTACCGGAACAGCAGCCATCACAGTAGCCAAGGCAACTCCGATAGTTGTAACAGTACCAACCGTTGCAGAGCGTGGATACAATCCGGATGCTGCGCTTACCGGTTCAGATATAACAGGCGGAAGTGTGACAGGGGCAGATGGCAATTCACTTGCCGGAACATGGAGCTTTACAGGAACGAACATCATTCCGACTGTAAACAACAAAGGCTATCAGGCAGTATTTACACCTGATGACACAAACAACTACAATACAGTAACTAGAACAATAACAGTTACGGTCAATAAGGCAGCGAAAGCTCCAAACATGCCGGAAGCTGCAATGACACCGGCACACAGCACAAAGAAGGTTGGCAATATTACACTTCAGGAAGGATGGAGCTGGCAGGAGGCAGATAAGGACACGGTGCTTGCAGATGGTGTGGCTGTGACGGCGACTGCGGTTTATATAGGAGCTGACAAGGGAAATTATGAGACAGAAAGTGTAAGCATTACGATTACAAGAAGAGAATGTGATCACACGCACACTGAAATACGGAATCAGCGGGAAGCGACCTGCACGCAGACCGGATACGCAGGAGATACCTATTGTACGGACTGCGATAAACTTATGAGTACCGGAAAAGAGCTGGCAGCATTGGGACATGATTATAAAGCAACCGTAACAAAGCAGCCGACGACAACCGAGGAAGGAGTCAGAACCTACACCTGCACCAGATGCAGCAGTAGCTACACAGAGAGCATTGCGAAGCTGCCGGAGGAACAGCACACTCACAACTATACGGGAAGCATTACGAAGGAGGCAACCTGTACAGAGGCAGGGGTAAGGACATACACCTGTTCCTGTGGAGACAGCTACACGGAGAATATTCCGGCAACAGGACACAGCTATGTATCAAAGGTGACGAAGGCTGCAACGACAACAGAGGAAGGCATCATGACCTATACCTGCTCCAAGTGCGGACACAGTTACACACAGCCGATCGCTAAGATCAAGTCCGATGACAGCAGCAAGGATAATGGCAGTCAGAACCGGAAACCGCAGACTGGCACAGACAATGGTAATCAGAATCAGAAGCCACAGCCTGATACGGATAATGGTAAGGACAACGGCACTTCAATTAAGCCATACATCAAGGACGACAGCGGCAAGGAAGGCTGGGATGTTATCAAGCCACAGCTTGAAGAAGCTAAGTCAGGCGATACGGTAACAGTTGCCATGAACGGAACGACTGTAGTACCGAAGGATGTAATTGACAGTATCAAGGGCAAGGATACAACACTTGTTCTGGATATGGGAAATGGTCTTTCCTGGAAGATTTTTGGAAAGGATATTACTGATGCAGCTGGAGATATTGATTTTGATGTGACAGTCGGAGCCGACGCCGGAAAATCCATTCCTGTGGATGTGATCAATAACGTGACCGGGGAACATTCTTCCTTGAATCTGACTCTTGCTTATGACGGAGAGTTTGGATTTACAGCCACACTGACCGTCAACATGGAATCAAAGAATGCAGGACTGTATGCGAACCTGTTCTACTACAATGAACAGACCGGAGAACTGGAATTTATCAGTGCCGGACAGATTGATCCGGATGGAAATGTGGAACTTGTATTTACCCATGCATCAGATTACACGATTGTTGTTGATACCAAGATTATGAGTGATAACGGTCAGGCAGACAACAAAGCTGATGAAACCATTCCTGCGTCTAAGACAGATGACAGCACTTCAAAATATACATGGAATAATACGATAATCATTATTATAGGTATCTGTATTATGCTGATTGTTATTGGAGCCGTATTCTATGTAAGGAAAAAGAGTGGTTCAGAAGAAAAATAATGATGATTTCATAGGAGTAATAAAAAGAGCAAAATCAACAAAAAACAGCTAAAAGAATGTATTTAATATTTGGTGCTCGCTTTTTAACATGATATCCATAAAAAGAGCCGATGTAAAACAAAAAACTGGTTTACATAGGCTCTTTTTAGTATATAATGATTATTGAAAGGCGGTGGAAGTATGCTCATAAGATATATGTTTGACAATTTTTGTTCGTTCAAGGAAGAGTGCGAGTTTTCATTAGAAGCACCAGGCGGGAAAGTAAAAAAGCGCTTTCCGGATAACTATACTACAACAGAAACAGGATATGACCTGCTGAAAACAGCAGTTATCGTAGGTGAGAACGCAGGTGGTAAGTCCAACTTTATAAATGGATTAAAATATCTGAAATCATTGTTTGATACAAACATGAAAGTGCAGTCTGTTAATTCATATATTAACACAGATACTTTGATGGAGTGTAATAATCCCAAACAGAAATTTAATGTAGTATTCTTAGCGGGGAATCATTATATTTATGAGTATGAAACTATTGTTGATACAAAAGGAATCTATAGCGAAAAACTTATCAGAAGCAGCCAGCGGAAATCAGCTGAGCATGTAGTGTTTGATATTTTACGGGATCAGGAGGATATATATACATTACGAAGAGGAACAGCCAGGGAAGTGACAGCTGCTCTTAAGAATAGCAATAATAGTAACGGATTATTTGTAGTTAAACTGGCTCTTCTCGGAAATAAGGATGCGTCAGCAACTGTTGAATGGATGTTAAATGTCCTATATCCGGGTAATATCCCCTCTGACAATATAGACAGCATTGTCAGGCAGGAACGGGATCTTGAAATTATGAAAGATCCAAGATATGTAGAAATTTTTAAGATGGTAGATTACAGCATTTGCGGAATTGAAGTGGATGATGAGAAGCCTTATTCTAAAACTCTGGTAATTCGTAAGAATGCACAGGGAAAGCAGTTTAAGAGAGAATTATCACAGGATTCAACCGGTGTCAGAGAATTTTTTGCATGGGCTGTACAGATATTTCGCGTGGTATATGAAAATAAAGTGGTATTTGCAGATGAGATGGACCGGGTTCTTAATCCAATCTTGTCAGACCGTGTTATTGCGTATATTAACGGTATGGAGCACAGAGGGCAGTTTGTATTTTCTACACATAATGTATTACACCTAAATTTGAAGACATACATGAAAGAGCAGATTTATTTCATTACAAAAAGTAAAGATGAATTGACATCAGAATTGTATTCTCTAGCAGATTTTCCGGAAGTGAGGTATGAAAACACTAAGATATATGAGTTTTATATGAAGGGAATATTGGGAGGTACGGCATTTGAGTAGAAAAACAAGAGTCCTCCAGAAGAGGTTTGCAGTATTCTGTGAGGGAGATACAGAATATAATTATATAGACAAGATGAGAAAGAATCAGGGCGTATCTGTATTATGCTGATTGTTATTGGAGCCATATTCTATGTAAGGAAAAAGAGTGGTTCAGAAGAATAAGTATCTGACATAGTAATTGAATAAAAGTGTGAAGGTGGGAGCGTAAGCGCCCACCTTTTACAGTTGAAGAAGAAAAAATCTATTACAGCTCCGTTGCCCCAACAGAACAGGCAGAAACGGTGACCTTTTTATCGTTTTGTGACTTGTGCAGCATAATAAAAAGGAATTATAATCAAGAAGGAAAAAACGCTTTTTTCGAGCTATAGAAAGGAAAAAATTATGGAATATTCAGCAATTCTTCATGATATGGATAAAAGATTCTGCTATGCAATCGATAAGGATTTATTTGTGATACGTGTGCAGGTAAAAAAAGATGATATAAAAGAGATCATTCTTCATTATGAGGACAAGTACATACCATTGGGATGGAAGGATACACGAAAGACGATTTCGATGAAGAAGGTTGCCACATCACAGTTTCATGATTATTATGAGGCACAGCTTCAGATGCATTTAATATGCCTCCGTTATTATTTTGAATTTACGGATATGCAGGGAGAAAAGGTATATTACGGCAACTATGAGTTTAGCAGGGAATGCATTACAAACAGGGACAGAATGTTCGACTGTCCGCAAAACCTTCGTGAGGAAGAAATGTTTGAGGTGCCGGAGTGGGCAGCAAACAAGGTTGTGTATCAGATTTTTCCATCTCGCTTTGCAGCATCACAGCCAATAGACAAGGAGCTGTGGTATAAAGCCCCCATTACATCTAAGGATAATCTGCATGGTGATCTCAGAGGAATTATTGATCATTTGGATCATATTCAGAAGCTGGGAATAGATGTTGTGTATTTAACACCTATTTTTAAATCGGATTCCTGCCATAAATATGATACCACTGATTATTACCAGATTGATCCTTCCTTCGGAACAACAGAGGATCTTAAGGAGCTGGTGCAAAAAGCGCATGAGTGTGGAATGAAAGTAGTGATGGATGCGGTATTCAACCATACAGGAAGAGATTTTTTTGCATTTAAGGATATTATAGAAAAAGAAGATAAATCCAGATATCTGGACTGGTATTTTATCGAGAGATTTCCGCTGAAGGGTGAAAAAGGAGAAACTCCTAACTTCAAATGTTTTGGTTATTATGGCGGAATGCCAAAGTTAAATCTGAAAAATCCGGAGGTTGAAAAATTCGTTACAGATGTTGCATGTTATTGGATTAAGGAATGCGATATCGATGGATGGAGAATGGATGTAGGTGACGAAATCAGTCATTTCTTCTGGAAGCGATTTAGAAAGGCTGTTAAGGCAGTAAAAAAGGATCTGCTGATCATTGGAGAAATCTGGCATTATGCAGGAGATTTTCTTGAGGGAGATGAATGGGATACGGTCATGAATTATCCGTTTTACCTGAATCTCATAGATCTGCTTGCAGATGAAAAAATCAATGTCAGCCAGTTTATACAGAATCTTGGATATTTGAAGGGGCGCTTAAACAAAAAATGCTATCCTCTCATGTGGAATCTGATCGACAGCCATGATACAGCAAGATTTTTACATCTATGTAAGGATAATAAGAAAAAGCAGCATTTGGCAGCAGCTTTTCAATTGTTATTACCGGGAATGCCCATGATTTATTACGGAGATGAATTTGCGATGCCCGGAGCAAATGATCCGGATTGCAGACGTGGTATGTACTGGGATGAAGAATACCAGGATAAAGAGATGTTTGAATGGTATAAGCAGCTGCTGAAGGTGCGAAAAAACCATGCATGTATCGTAGAGGGTGAACCGATGGAACTAGCTGCAAGGGACGAGGAAGAGACGATCGTCCTGACCAGAAAAAATGGAGAAGAGACACTCGCTTTGATCTTCAACTGCAGCAGCAGCGCAAGAATGTTTAATGAGTATGCGCAAAAATATGATTTACTTAGAGAGAATCCCTTTGATGGAAAAATAGAGGGACTTGATGCCGCTGTAATAGTACTCTAAGAATAATAAGATGAGAAGAGTATAGAAACAAATTAAAATATATCGTTGGAGAAAATGTTATTATGAAGAAAAAAATAAATTATGCAGAAATAATGAAGGAGACAGGGATCCTGACTGTGGCGGTGGCCATCATCGCGGCAGCAGTCTACTTTTTCCTGGTGCCAAGTCACGCGTCGGTCAGCAGTATTTCCGGTCTCGGCATCGTGCTGTCTAATTTTATACCACTTCCGCTATCGGTCATTACGATGATCCTGAATGTGGTGCTTCTGCTCATTGGCTTTGCCACCTGTGGGAAAGAGTTCGGGGTCAAGACAGTGTATACCAGTGTGATGCTGCCGGTATTCTTAGGGATTTTTGAGTTCCTGTTTCCGAACTTTGGATCACTGACGGACAGTCAGGAACTGGATGTACTGTGCTATATTCTGGTGGTCAGCGTGGGACTCAGCATTCTGTTCAACCGGAATGCATCTTCCGGAGGACTGGATATTGTGGCGAAGATCATGAATAAATATCTCCATATGGAACTGGGTAAGGCTATGTCTCTCTCCGGTATGTGTGTGGCACTGTCCGCAGCACTGGTATATGATAAGAAAACGGTGGTGCTGAGTATCCTGGGTACCTATTTCAACGGAATCATTCTGGATCATTTTATTTTTAACAATAATATCAAGCGGCGTGTCTGCATTATCACGAAGAAAGAGGAAGAACTGCGTCAGTTTATTACAAGAGACCTGCACAGCGGTGCCACGATCTATGAAGCCACCGGTGCCTATCATTTTGAAAAACACAACGAGATCATTACCATTGTGGACAAAAGTGAGTACCAGAAATTAATGAAATTCATCAATGAACTGGACCCCAAGGCGTTTATTACCGTATATAATGTATCGAGTATGAAGTATCAGCCGAAGATTGGGGCCTTTTGACCTTGGCTTTGATGCCTACGGATTGTTCCGTGCTACGTACTCTCACAATCCTCCCCTCTATTCGCATATCGTGGGATTATCATCCCACTTTTATGCTCATATCGGGGCGGGTCCTAAGGTCTTTCACCCACTTATGAGCAAGCTCATGTGGGCTTAGACCTTTTGACCCTGGCATCTTTATAATAATATTATGGAGAAATGCGAAATGAAAAAGGTGCGGAATATCGTAGTGATCGTGTTATCTGTCATATGTGTTGGAATTCTGGTTTTTTTGTTGTGGAATTTAAGAAGTACAGAGGAGTCTGCACAGGAAATAATACCGGAAGTTCAGCCGGAGCCTATGTCGGAACAGAGTGTATCGGATTCTGATGTGAGCGGCAACGGTGCGGAGAACAGTGCAGATCCTACGGAATTGCCGGAGACAGAAGAAAGCGAACCGGTGAAAACGGAAGATCCTGTAGAGCAGAGGGCAGAAGAACTCCTGGCAGGAATGACCTTAGAGGAAAAAGTCGGACAGATGTTCATCGCCCGGTGCCCGGAGACGGATGCAGCATCCAAAGTGACGCAGTATCATCTCGGCGGATATATCTTATTTGCCCGGGATTTTACCGGGAAAACAAAAGAGGAAGTAACAGCAGCCATTCAAAGCTACCAGAATGCTGCGGAAATACCTCTGCTGATCGGTGTGGATGAGGAAGGCGGCACGGTAAACCGTGTCAGCAAAAATGCGAACCTGAGGGAAACGCCTTTTGCCTCTCCTCAGGAACTGTATGCTCAGGGAGGATGGGACCTTATTCGGAGTGACACACAGGAAAAATGTCAATTACTGCAGAGCCTGGGAATTAATCTGAATTTTGCTCCGGTATGCGATGTATCACAGGATCCGCAGGATTTTATTTATGCCCGCAGTTTCGGGCAGGATGCGGAACAGACGGCGGTCTATGTGCAAACGGTGGTCGGTGTCATGTCCGAAGAGCACATGGGGAGTGTATTAAAACATTTTCCGGGATATGGCAACAACTCCGATACGCACACCGGTGTTGCTTATGATGAACGTCCTTATGAAACATTTGTAAATTCTGACTTTCTGCCGTTTCAGGCAGGAATCGATGCCGGAGCCGATATGGTACTGGTATCCCACAATGTTGTCTCCTGCATGGATGATCAGGTACCGGCATCTATTTCTCTACCGGTACATAATATTTTGCGTAATGAATTAGGGTTTGACGGCGTGATCATTACCGATGATCTGGTCATGGAAGGAGTACGGCAGTTCGCCGGGGATGCGGAGATTGCCGTAAGGGCGGTACAGGCGGGAAACGATATGCTGTGCTGCACCGATTTTGAAGTACAGGTACCCGCAGTCATCAAGGCGGTCGAAACCGGTGAGATTACCGAGGAACGCCTCAACGAATCGGTCCTGCGTATTTTGAAAATGAAAATAAAGCTGAGCATCATTGCGGACACTGCGGATGCTCAGGACTAGAGAAGGCTCCGCAGTACATCCTCGGGCCGGGGAGTGTGCTGCGGATATTTTTCTCTCAACGGACCGGCAGCTCCGTCCATAATATAGGGATGTCCCACGATATCCAGCATGGATACATCGTTATAATTGTCACCGAAGGCCATGACATCCGCGAGGTCAAAGTCAAGAATTTTACAAATGGATTGCACACCGATGCCTTTGTTGGCAAGGGTGGTATCGATCCAGTAAGGTCCCGCCACTGCACAGTTCGCCTGCTCCCAGCGGGGGACGAAGCGGTCAGCATAAGCTGCTACGCCTTCATGGAGATATACGGAGACCTTTACGATGTCCTCCGGAATTTCGGAAGGATCCTGAATGACCTGATAGTTGTTGCCAATAAACTTTATTCTGTCCAGCATTCCCAGCCCACGTTCCATCAGATAAGCCGTATTCTGTCCGGAGAGCATGACTTCGCCCTGCCCGTCACTCCGGCTCCACAGATCTTCTGCAATCTCTTCCGCTAGGGCACGGGGCATGGGATTTTTCGCAATGCACAGCTCGTCCTTGTAGATCACGCCACCGTTTTCACATAAGAAAATACAGCAATCCGCCACCGGAGCGAACAGCTTCCGCAGACTGGTATACTGTCTTCCAGACGCCGGGCAAAACAGGATCCCCCGGTCATGAAGTGCCCGGATCTGGTCAAAAATCTCGCCTTCCAATTCTTTTTTTCCATATTGTAAAAGTGTACCATCGAGGTCACTGCAGACTAATCTGATTCCCATAGTCGGAATTCCTTTCTCTCAGAATGATAATTTTAAATAGTATATCATAAATTATACATGAATATTTATTTTTATTTAATAGCTGTTTTTCTTGATTACTACAAGATATGTTGAAAAAAATGCGGAAACAAGGAAAGTGATATAAAAATAAAAAAATTGCTAATGATATCCAAAACGAGTAAGATAGTAAGCAAGAGTAAAACAATAATCCTTGACCTAAAGCTGTCTTTAGGTGTTACAATGTCTTCAGAGTGATTTTCAGCATTTAAATAAAGAAAAGGTGCCGATACCGAAAAGCATGGTGTCGGCACCTTTTTGGGCTTTACTTTGCCAAATTCGTTAGATATGATAAAGATAGAAACTGTATTTACCGGCTATATGGGGAGGGCGTATGTACAAAAGAAAGCTTCACAAAGAAATAAGCAGCGGATTACTGGTATTGATCGTGGCATTTTCTCTGACTGGCTGCGGCAGCAGTAGGGACGCTTTGGAAATCTCTGATACCGAATCTGCTCAGGCAGAAGGAATCAGTCAGGAAACCGATACAGCCACTCCAGCCACCTCACAGACAATCCCGGAGACGACAACGGAACCTGAGCCGGAGAAACTTACCTGCCAGACCGGACTATATCAGGAGAAAACCCTGGCAGATCAAGTCTCGGTGGATGCTGCCCGGGAACTGCCGGAAGGAGAGTATGGTGTGCTGTCATACTCCTATGATGAGACAGTCAGTGTCTGGGGCAACGGTGCAGAAGATTGCCTGGTGATTCATGACGGCGACGAGGAATACCGGGTGGAGATCCCCTGGCAAAACATGTATTCGGCACCACCTGCGGTAGAGGCCGCAGATTATGATGGGGATGGCGACAAGGAGTACTATATCTCTACCATACAGGGGACAGGAACCGGTGTCCATGTGGAAGGACTGTATTATGTAGATGTACAGAAAGGAACTCCGAAGATCTCCGAATATACAAATGTGGTTGAAGATTTTGAAAGCCGGATCCTTGCGGCGGATACGTTAGATGAACAGTTCCATACACTTCATGTGGATTTCCTGGATAAAAACGGGGAGTCAGATCCTGAGGAAAGTATAGATCTGAGTCTGGATTCCCTGCTACGGGAATATGAAGGAAATACTTATATGGGTACCGTTCTGGGAGACCAGATCCGGTTTGATTTCCGAGGAGGAACCCCTTTTGCAAGCGTAGTGGTGGGTATACAGCTATATCAGATAGCAATTCCGCTGTATGATTCCAGCTTTCGTGTAACGGCACCGGTGTCAATGCAAGAGAATGGGAAATTTTCTCTGGGCAATTTTTCGGTAAGGACCAACCCTTATGACGTGAACGTGGAGAACGCAGACGGGGAAGAACAGAATATGACAGAGGTCTATACCGGATATTATGATCTGACCCATAACGGTTACAAGGAAAAGGTCGTAACGAAGGTCTATCTGGAGGAAGAAAACGGGGATCTCACGGAAGCATTGCGGAAGGCCGGAAACTGGGGAACAGTAGAGGTCTACGAATATCTGGGAGACGGACAATATGGAATCATCCCTCTGTGGTCACAGGAGTTCGCTATTGCCCATGCCGGGAACACGCAGATCTTCCTTACGCAAAAGGATGGCTACGATTATCTGGTGGTGACAAGCCTCTGGACGGGACAGGGGATCTGCTATTATGACTATAATGTACTGTCTCCGGTGGACTATTCCTTTGACAGATATCATAACGAGCTGAAAGGGGCAGAGCATTACAATCCGCAGTTTTTCACAGGGCTGGAAAACTGGTTGAAGGAGGATTCCCTCCTGCTTGTGGCAACGGATATTAACATGCCGCAGGGACAGGAAGCCATTCTGACGACCGATGAAGAGATACACTATGCCAGAGAATATTTAACGGTAAAAAAAGAACAACAGCAGCGGATAGAGGAAATAGAGTAAGAACAGGATCAGTATTTCCAGAGAGATACAAAAGTGATAAAATAGGATCAATAAGGATTTTTTCAGTATAAACTTTTCACGCGCAAATTGTGCCTGCACAGTGTACGGAAGTACAGGTTTAAAGCACCGGAAGGCTTGCAGGCTACGGAAAGACAAGAGGGTTAAGAGATGAACGAAATGATCAGAAAAAGAAATGAACAACTGGCAAAAACAGTCATCAAGGGTTTACAGTCCCGCAACATGTCGGGCTACTACGCAGAGGATAAAGAAGCCGCGCTGAAACAGGCACTGGAGCTGATACCGGAGGGAAGCACCATTGCCATGGGCGGATGCATGAGTGCCGGAGAGATCGGACTGATCTCCGCTCTGGAAGCAGGCAATTACCACTATATCGACCGCTCTAAGATGGATGCCAGAGCAGGACTGATGGCAGCATACGATGCGGATATCTTCCTCTCCAGTGCCAACGCCATCACCAGCGATGGGGTCATGGTCAATATCGACGGCAATTCCAACCGTGTTTCCTGCATTGCTCAGGGACCGAGAAAGGTAATCTTCATCGTCGGCATCAATAAGGTATGTGCCGATCTGGACAGCGCCATGAAGCGTGCAAGAAATGTGGCAGCTCCCATCAATGCCCAGAGATTCGACATCAAGACTCCCTGCAAGGAGACCGGAAAATGCTTCGACTGCAAATCTCCGGATACCATCTGCTGTCAGTTCCTGATCACAAGATATTCCAGACATACGGACAGAATTCATGTGATTCTTGTAAATGACACCATCGGATATTAAACAGCAAAGGGGAAAGAACATGGCATTGGAATTACAAAAAGGAAGACCTGCAGATACGACCGGCAGACTGGACAAAGAGATACGCACCTATGACCTGCTGGATAGCTTAGGTGTGGAATATGACCGTGTGGATCATGCTCCGGCCATGACCATGGAAGACTGTAAGGAAGTGGATGAGATCCTGGAGTCCATGGTCTGCAAGAATCTGTTCCTGTGCAATCGTCAGGAGACCGCATTTTACCTGTTGATGATCCCGGATACCAAGGTGTTCCATACCAAGGATCTGTCGGCGCAGATCGGTTCGGCGAGATTATCTTTTGCCAAGCCGGAATATATGGAGAAATTTCTGGATATCACTCCCGGATCTGTCAGTGTACTCGGTCTGATGAACGATAAGGAACATCAGGTGAAGCTGTTGATCGATGAAGAGGTGCTGGACAGCGAATATTTCGGATGCCACCCCTGCATCAATACCTCCAGCCTCCGCATGCGGACGGCAGATCTGATCGAAAAGGTGCTTCCCGCCATGGGACATGATTT
>ERZ791911.547-NODE-547-length-25440-cov-2.925507_pt1 | contig 25440 bp, 19 predicted proteins | sample MGYA00510142_ERZ791911 | MGnify/ENA primary metagenome ERZ791911 (study PRJEB30046, sample SAMN00792056) | human gut metagenome | study: EMG produced TPA metagenomics assembly of the A metagenome-wide association study of gut microbiota in type 2... | reverse complement strand
GAGGTCTTCGTGCGGTAGGACCTCCCGGTGATCTTCAGCACCGTGCAGTGGTGGCGCAGGCGGTCGGCGATGGCGTTCGCCACCACCGGGTCCCCGAACACCTTCGCCCACGCGCCTATCCCGACGTTCGTGGTCACTATGGTCGACCTCCTCTCGTAGCGCCTTGATATCAGCTGGAGCGGCAGGTCCGCCCCCTCCTTGTCGACGTCCAGGTACCCGACCTCGTCCACGATCAGAAGGGAGGGGTGCGAGTAGAAGCGCATCCTGCACTCGAGCGCTCCCTTCTCGGCCACCCTCTTGAGGTCGCCGACGAGCCTCTGGCAGGCGACGAAGTACGTGAGCTTGCGTGCCCTCACCGCCTCGACGCCGAGCGCGACCGCTATATGGGTCTTGCCGACGCCCGGGCTCCCGACGAGGACACGTTCTCCCGCCGCTCCAGGAAGAAAGGCTTTGAGTAAGGGGTATGATCCCTGCAAGAATTGCTTACACGATGATGGTGGGGAGGGCGGAAGATGCGCGCCGTTTTGCGATGTGAGCAATTCTGCCGCTTATGCTGATGACATCATCTGGCTTTCGACTACCGGCGTTTGCTCGGGCTTCCCTGATGGCACCTTCTGTCGTATGAAAATGTGGCAAGGTGTGATATGACTGTGTACCTGTATCGACTTGCTGGCGAGCCGGATTATTTTGCTTCCGCAGAGGAGATGGTTGCGTTTTCCGATATTGACATTTCAACACCCCATGCTAAAGAAGTCTGGTGGCTTGCTGCAAAAGGTATCTCTAAAGGGTATCCAAATGGCACATTTAAGCCATATGCCAATGTTACCCGACAGGATATGGTTGCCTTTTTGCATCGTATGGCAGAAAGGGATTTCGTTACCGTAAAATAGCTGTCGCTAAAGAATCTATTTTGTGACAAGGTCAGATTTGATGCTCGTCATTAATCGTCTTTCGCTTTAAGGGGGCGCGTGTTGTAATGGTGTCGGCACGCGCCCTCCTGTTTTTAGGTGGTTTGCTGTTTTGTTGTTGGCGTTTGTGCTGGGTCGTTTTGCCAACTAATTTGTTGCTAGGTTCTGAATCATTTCGTAAACATCCTCACCGTAATGGTTGCCGGGCACTGCCCACTTTCCATTCAGAGATGCGAGCGTGGTGGCGCTGCCGCGCTTGACGTAGGAAAAGCGTGGGTCTACGCATTTGTTGACGAGGGGATCTGTGGATGCGTACGCCTTGAGGTGCTGCACCTGCGCCCGGATTCCCGTTCGCACATCGGGGAAAACGGCTCCGGAGACGGATCCTCCCGTTGCTCCAAGTCCGGCGAAGTTGCATTGGTCGGGCTTGACCGAGCCGCCGAACCTGAGCCAACCTGTCTCCTTCATGGCTTGACAAAACACGATTTCGGCCTTGACTCCTTCGGCTTGTGCCTCCTCAACGACGATCTTCGCGAACGCATCGATGGTGGGCGCCCCTTTTGATTCGTAGGTGCTTTCAGGATACCTTGCATTTACTCTGGTGAAGTACGCGACCATCTGCTTGGCGGAGGCTGAGCTTTCGCCCATGATCGAGTAAAGCTGAGCGCCCGTGGGGCGGTTTGTCCTTGAGTCCAGGCGGTGGAGGAACGCCGCCATGTCCTGGCGAACCACGGAGCCCGTGGGATCGAATCTACCGTCGGCAAAGCCCAGGGAGATACCCGTGGCTCCAAGCCACCAGATGTCTTCGCATTTGTTAGTTGCGCTGTTCACGTCCAAGAACCGCTGATTGGCCTTGCTGCTCGGCGTCCAGTTCCTGAATTGGTCGTGCTGGGAGAACGCGTTGTAGAAGCGGCGCATGAAGGCCGCCATATCGGCTCGCGTAACGGCATTTTGAGGGCGGAACGTGCCGTCTCCGTAGCCTTGTGTCAGACCTATCGTGGCCATCCACCATATCTCACGCGCGTGGGGCGTCTTTTCGGTCACATCGACGAACTGCTTTTTGTCTGCCTGGGATGGCGTGTAGGCAGGGGAGCCGGCAAGACGGTACAAGAACGCCGCCATGTCCTGGCGCACAACGGTGTCCTGCCCCTTGAAGGTCCCATCGGAGTATCCGGTCGAAATTCCCTTTGCCGCGAGCCACCAAATGTCCTGAGCATGGCTGGTGCCCTCGTTAACATCGGTGAACGCTTCCTTGTCCTTCGCACTTGCGCGATACGATGGCAGATTACTTGCTCGCCAGAGGAACGCCGCCATGTCTTGGCGGGCAACAGCGCTGGTGCCGCGGAACGTCTTGTCGGAATAACCGGACGAGATCTCCTCGGATGCAAGCCACCAGATGTCCTCCGCATGGGTCGTTGAATGGCTCACGTCCGAAAATGCCGCCATGTCAGAGGAACTCGGATGATACGTTGCGGCAGACGGGTCGAGGAATCGGGTCGTAAAGCGACGGAGGAGAGCCGCCATGTCTTGGCGTGCGACCGTGCTGGTGCCGCGGAAGGTGCCGTCGGGAAAGCCCGACGTGATGTCATTGCTTGCGAGCCACCAGATCTCCTTGGCATGCGGAGTGGCTGCGTTGACGTCGGAAAAGCGCGACTGGTCTTCCTGCGTGGGGGAGTATTCGGGGGAACCGGCAAGGCGGTACAGGAACGCCGCCAAGTCTTGGCGCGCCACCTGCGTAAGACCGCGGAACGTCCCGTCCGAGAAACCCTCAGATATTCCTGACGCCGCCATCCATCCAATCTCACCGGAATGCGGCGTGTCGTCGAAAACGTCTGCGAAGCCATAGAGCGGCTGAGGGAGTTTGAGCCCGTAGTAGTCCACGATGCCCTGCGCATCGGCCTCTCCGAGTTTCTTGAGATTCGCTTCGGATGAGAGGAATTTGGCATCGCTTTGGTTACTGATGAACCCGTGCTCAACGAGGATGGCCATGATGCCCGCTTCGCGGCAGTTGCGGATAACCGATAGAGAGTCTGCCCAGGACCCATCCGGGTAGTATTTCTTCTCCCCGTTGACCTCATAGTTGTCCCAAACTGTGTCCCGGTCGACCAGTCCAAGCGCCTTTAGCTTGGAGAGCATTTCGCAAGCGAGATCTTCGCCGACGCCGTTGAAGGCGGGGAACCATGTTCCCGGCGAGGGGATCCAGATTTCTGCGCCATTGGCCGAGGATGCAGGCGACGAGTTGATGTGCAGGCTGACGAACAGGTCGGCGCCAACAGACTTCGCAAAGTCGGCGCGGGGCTTCAAATCTACAAACGTGTCGGAAGTGCGTGTCATATATACCTTGGTTTTAGCATATTGGGAGAGCGCTTGCTGACAGTACTTTCCAATGCTCAGCGTAAGGTCGCTCTCGCGAAGGCCGAACCCCAATGCTCCGGGGTCTCTGCCTCCGTGGCCGGGGTCGAGCACAATCGTAAAGACGCCATCGCCGTTGGTGTCCCCAGCGGTCGTGCGTCCCTCAGTGATACTTGCCGCCATGCCGTCGTCCAGAACCGAGTTCACATTCCCCGATTCGTCAATGACGAACGCTTCGGAGGCAATAGATTCGCCGTCTGAGATTTCTTCAACTTGGATGACCCCTGTTTGCGATCTCTGTGGGCTATCGAGTATTTGCTCGGTCCACCCTTCATTCTCTGCGCCGCTCTTGTAACGCACAGCGGAGAGGACAAACTCTGCCGGATGATCGCTTGAAACGGTGAAAAGCGCTGCGCCCGCCTCGTCGATGGTGGTGGGCGTCAAGGTGAGGTCTTGCCCGGACGTGGCGTCGTGCAAGATGAGCTGGGCATCGTTGACCGGCGTATCGAAACCGACGATCACATACTGTTCGTTGGAAACTTCCGTTGAGTTCGAGCTCATGTACACGAATGTGACGCCAAGGTCGCCATTTGGTGCCGCGAAGGCGCGGATATTTGGAACAAAGCAGGCGAGTAGCGCCAAGGCGAGGGCAAGGGCAATCGCAACTGCCTTGTTCTTTTGCAATCTAAGATGGTTGGTGTGGAGGGGCATAGGTCCCTTTCTGTTCACAGCGGGTCCCGTCGTGCTGAGTCGCTGACGGGACCCGCTTGGCTAAATACAACGCAATTGCTGCGAGGCGCGTGCGCTGGAGGAGCGCCTAGACGTTCTGTGGTAAGCACGTCCCCGAATGACCTGGCTGTGCAAGCCATGTGGTCAATGCGCTTGTATCAGTAATTCGGTTTAACGAGCAATCGAGATAGGTCAAAGATTTGCACGGGCTTATATCAAGGCGCTCGAGCTCATTACGGTCTACGATGAGGGAAAGAAGATTCGTGGCGCTCGATAGGTCAAGTGATGTGATATTGCTGTTTCGAATGGTGAGTGAGGAAAGGCCAGAGCACCCGGTTATGTCCAAGGAAGAAAGATTCGATTCGAGCACGGAAAACTGGTCGAGGGTCTTAAGGTCATGAACATCAACTGCTTCTAGATTCGGGCATGCGAGCTGAAGGCTTGTCAGGCTGTTGGCCTTTGATGCGTCTATCGACGCGACATCCCCATAGGAGCTTCCGAGGCTGACCGCTCGCAATGGCATTCCATTGAGAGCGGACGGCAGCGTCACAGCTCCGTTCTCGTTGGTTTCTAGAACGTAGACGCCTTCACCCCTGTAATACAGGTATGCTCCGTTCGTGGTTTTTGCTACAACATCGCCCCATGTAATGCCGCTATCCTTGTCCACAACAATATAGGTGTATCCAGAACTCGATTCGAGCCTTGTATTCTTATGGATGCTTGCTTGCTGGCCAACTTGCCCGGTGTGGTTGGGCATCTTGAGCCAAGCTTCGAGTTTCGAGGTGTCTGATATGTAGTTTCCGCCGCAGTTAAGGTCTTGTAGGCGCCTGCATGGGGTGATATCAAGCTCGGTCAATTGTGAGAACGTGCAGCCAAGCGTCATCAGGTTGGGGCAATGTGATAAGTCGAGTGAGGATACCTTAGTGGCATTCAAAATGAGTGTCGAGAGCCTTTCGCATCCGTTCAAGTTGATTTCTGTTAACGGACACTTTTCAAGGATCATCGTTTCGAGCTTCGCCAAGTTGTCGATAAGGACGGTGCCGAGGCGGCTCGTTTTCGTCCTTATCAGTTCGAGCTGTTTTGCGGCTCGCGCATCAATTGTTGTAAGGCTCGAGGTGGGGCCAGAGTCCGACTCTTCAAGAGTGACGGAAACAACCGGCAGGCCGTCGATACTCTCCGGTAGTGTCAACTTTTGCAGTGACGCAGGCACTGATGCGATATACACGCCAGGGGAGTCGTAGGTGATCTTCTGACCATTATCGGCGTAGCCAATAATTTGACCCATTTCACAGCCGCATTCAGCCGGGGCTTTGATGATCCGGCATCCATTCCAGGTGCTCTCGGTCGGAGTAGAGACATCCTGTTTTTGAGGAAGGACGGTGCCTGAATGCCCGGGCTGAGTAAGCCATGCCTCAAGTTGGGACGTATCGGCAATCCTGTTCCTCTGGCAGGCGAGCATGCTGAGCTTAGGGTTGTTTGAGATATCGAGAGAGGTAAGCTCGTTGTTGTCGACCTGGAGGTTGTAGAGTTCGGGGAGGGTACTCAGGTCAACTGAGCTTACCTTCGTATAGGAGATGAGGATCTCCCAGAGGGCCTTGCAGTTGTCAAAGCTGATGTTGGTAAGATTCTTACCGCCCACGTTGACGCGCTCAAGATGCTGGAGATTATCGAGCTTAATGGCGCTGACTTGTTCGACGCTGGAGAAGAACACTTCCAGATCTTTCGCGCTGGTTGCATCGATTGTCTTGAGTGAATTTGGCGCAGCATAGCGCCCGAACTTGGCGACCTTGACGCTATGGCCGTCAAGGGATGCGGGGATGGAGAGGGTGCTGACCTTGTCTTTGCCGACGTATTCATAAACGTAGAGGCCTTCGCCAAAGTAGTTGATGGGAAGACCGCCGGGCGTTGTCCAGACAAGATCGAAGATGTCGTATTTCGAGCCATCGGTGATGAGGATGTACTTGAAGCCCTTGTCTTCACCGAATGAATAGCTGTCGGTGGGCTTGGCGAGTTCATGCTCTGCAACATGGTCGTTCAGACGGTGCAGGAAAGCCGCCATGTCTTGGCGTGCAACCTTTACAAGCGGTCGAAACGTCTTGTCAGGGTAGCCTGCTGATATTTCCGTCACGGCAAGCCAGAGAATATCCTCTTGGTGATCGGTTTGCGCGGTGACATCGGGGAAAGCATTGGTGTTTTGCGGCATCCAACTTTCCGACTCGGGGTCTCCCATCACCTTGGCAAGGCGACGAAGGAACGCAGCCATATCTTGGCGCACGACGGGCGTGAGTGGTTTGAACGTGCCGTCGAGGTATCCGGTTGAGATTCCCGATGCCGCGAGCCAGTAGATTTCCTTGGCATGGGGCGTCTGGTCGTTCACGTCTTTGAAGCGTGCTTTATCCGCCGACGTGGGAGTATAGTCTGGTTCCCCAGCGAGCCGGTAGAGGAACGCTGCCATATCCTGTCGGTACACGTCCGTCATGGGCTTGAACAAGCCGCCAGGATAGCCGGTCGAGATGCCGTTTTCGGCAAGCCAAATAATGTCCTCTTGGTGCGGTGTAGTGACGTTAACATCGTTGAACGTCAGCGCATACGCTTGCCAAGGTGTGCACGCGAGCGATAGAAATAGTGCGCATAGCGGCGCTATCCAACGGCGCGTTTTGGGGTGAAGAGTTCTCATAAACCATCCGCTCCTTTCATCTGTTCGCGATTGGTTTCCCCTCGCATTGATTATAAGGCTGCCAGGGTTGCGCCATGTGCGCGCAGGCGTCAAGGCGCATCGCATTCTTCTCACGGGGTTTTCTGGACCTGTTCATTCCATATTGCGGCCTGGGAGCGGAGGGCTGCCCGATATGCTTGACCACCGGCAAACCAGTGAGGGGGTCTACAATAGTGTCAGGTTCGAGGGATATGGAGGTCCCCGTATGTTATGTGGGCGAATATGTGAAGTTCTACGAAGAGGGCTTGTGGTTGCAGCACTCTGTGCGGGCTGTCTGCTTCCTGCTCGTGCCTGGGCAGATGTAGTCCCGAGTCTCGGTTCTCAAGCCGATGACCAGGATGTTGCGGTGGGCAGCATTGAGGTCGAAACCGGAGCCAATCACGACCTGATCGACCCTGTTTCGGTTGAGATGAATGCCAATGAGCGGCGTGCGTCCATGCCCAAGAACTATTTCCCCTTCTCGTTCAACGGCGCGCTCTATCAGTCGAGGGCATACGAGATGTTGGCGTTGGTAAACCGTGAGCGAGCGAGCAAGGGCATCGCTCCGCTCAAATGGGATGCGGACCTCGAGAGCTCCGCCGTCACGCGCGCCGCGGAGACGTCGATTATGTTCAGCCATTTGCGCCCAAATGGCAGTGATTGCTTCACGGCGTTTCCCGACGGTCTGTATGCTGGGGGCGAGAACATCGCAATGGGGTTTAGCTCAGCGCAGGACACGTTCAACCAGTGGAAGAACTCCTCGGGTCATTATGCCAATATGATGAGCCCCAGCTTTACGCACATCGGCATTTCCTGCTTCTATGGAGGAGCTTATGGGTGGTGCTGGGTTCAGACTTTCGGAGCACGAAGTGGATCGGTGAACGAGACTCCATCACACATGAACGGCGACACTAGCGTGCCCATTGTTTTGCCCGACAGCATTATTCGAAGCGCCACATGGACGGCGAATACCCTGACGCCCGGTGTGGGCAGCATGCGTGTGCCCCCATCGGTCACTGTACAGTTCGAGGGCGTGTTGAACGACGGCTTTCAACAGGTCTCTCTCGGTGGCGATGTGTCGTACGGCTACGAAATGTTCTCATGGTCAACCGATGACGAACAGGTTGCCGCGTTCCTGCAGGATCAGGGCTCCGCATACGCGGTCGGCGTATCCGAGGGCTCAACATTCTATACGGCAGAGTTTCCCACCACGTCTCGTTTGGATAAGAAGATTCCCGTCACGGTAACCAAGACCGGTGCGTTCACCGATGTGATTGTGCCCAAGACCGATCACTGGGAATCCATTTTCTGGCTTTCCGGGTCGGGCGTGACGGCCGGATATAACGATGGATCGTTCCGCCCGTACGCTCAGGTGGCTCGTTGCGACATGGCTGCATTCCTTCGTCGCTTGGCGCGTGGCATGAACGTGAGCGATGCTGCAACGTGGAAGCCGTCGGCGAGCGACTGGAAGCGCTTTAGCGATGTGACGCGCAGCACGCCGCACGCTGAGGACGTCCTGTGGCTTGCCCATGCGGGCATTTCCACGGGTTTCCCCAACGGCACGTTTGCCCCGTATGCCAATGTCGCCCGCTGCGATATGGCGGCTTTCCTAAGAAGGCTTGCTAAACTGTCGCCTTCTTCGGATGCGGGCACATGGACTCCGGGCGAGGCAGATTGGCTGGCATTTAACGATGTGGGCGGCAAGACCGATCACGCGGAGGACATCTTGTGGCTGCGCCATGCCGAGATCACTCTTGGCTACCCTGGTAACCTATACAAGCCGTTTGGCAAGGTTGCCCGTTGCGATATGGCAGCCTTCTTGGAGCGTCTGAGCGCTGAGCTTGCATAGGGTTTGCTGAACAGCGTATGACAAACCGCGCCTCGTTGGGTATCTGGCGAGGCGCGGTTTTGTTGCAGAGGCGGAAATCCATGGGCGGCTGGGTCTATCTACGTGCCAGCGTTATGCGGGCGATGCAGGTGGGCCGCCATATCCAGGCAGCTTGCGAACTGTAAGTATGTACACGGTGTACAAATTTGACCTGTGTATTGCTCTATACTTGTAGGGATTTTTATCGAGTTCGAAACACGAGGACCCTATGTCAAGGAAGCGCTATTTGTATTTCGACCTGTTGTCTGTTGTTGCATGCTTGGCAGTAATCTTTCTGCATTGTAACGGAATCGTGCATTGGGGTCCGCAGACTCCCCATTGGTCTCAGGCTTTGGCTGTTGAAGTTGGTTTTTATTGGGCGGTCCCGATCTTCTTTATGTGTACAGGTGCAAAAACCCTCGATTATCGAGACCGTAAAAGCACCGGGCGGTTTTTGATTTCACGCCTTAAGGGCATCTTCTTCCCGTTCTTGGCGTGGAGCGTGATTATATTCGTCGCAAAGGCAAGTGGCGTGTTTGGCACCGTCCCCGAAGGCTGGAGCCTATCGCTCTCCAGCTTTGTCCATGCCTTTATGGGCAGTCAGATTGACGGAACGTACTGGTTCTTCTTTGCGATGTTCGGTGTGACCGTGTCCATCCCGGTCCTCTCGTATTTGCGTGACCACAAGGATGCCATGTGGTATTTGGTTATCGGATATTCGGTGTTGTACGGAACCGTTGTTCCGCTTACTCGCGTGCTCGGGATTCCGTGGAACGACTCGATTACTATTCCTGTTGCGGGCGGATACGTGATGTACGTGATTCTTGGTTACCTGCTCGCAAAAGACGATGACACCGTTATCACTGCGCAGCGCCGAAAGATCCTGTACGTTGCGGGCATTGCTGCGCTGGTGGTCCGCTACGGTTATACGTGGATCGCTTCTCAGCAGATGGGAGCGGTTAACACTGCGCTGTTCGATTACAACTTCTTGACTGCCATCCTGCCCTCGTCTGCGTTGTTCGTGTTCTTTGAGCATGTTGATTGGGAGCACGTATCGCTTTTCAAGCATTCCCATGTCAAGAAGGTGGTCGTCTCGCTATCCGGTTTGACATTCGGCATTTATCTGCTGCATAACAGCATGTTGACGCTGTTCGTCTCGTTCTTCTCCTTGGACATGTCGTCCTATTTCGTCCGCCTTGCTCTGCCTTTCATCATCTTTGCCGTATGCTCGGCAATCTCTCTGCTTCTCAACAGGATTCCCGTTGTTCGGGGAATCGTTGGCGGTTGGCGGTAGTGTTTTCAGCTAAATTGCCTCGTCCCTCAGATCTCAAAACTGATATCTGACAGGATTTTTAGCCAATGCAGTGAATTCATCTGACTGTAAAACTACACGCATGAAGCCGATGTCATTGCCTACGGCTTGGCATGCAGTAGCTGGAATTAAAGCGACCGACTATCTCCACCATCGAGGAGCAGCTTACGGGAGACGAAATTCCATACCATAACAACTGCCGTTGCGAAAATTTTTACAATGCGGTAGTCGACAGATGCAATCTCCGTGCCTATCCATATGAGACCATCGTTAATCAGCAGTCCGATTGCGGAGAGGAGCACGAACGTAATCACTTCGCGCTGCTTGGAAATGCCTTTTTTATGCGAGAAGACATAACGCATGCTTGCAGCGTAGTTGAATGCAACGGACACAATGAACGATATGGTTGCTGAGACAACGGGGTTGAGGCCAGCGAGCTCCGCGAGGGCTATCATGAGGCTGTAGTCGATCGCGAAAGCGAGCACGCCCACAATTCCAAATTTCATGATCTGCTGTATAAGGCGTTGCATCACTGGGTCCTTAGTGAGGAGAGGACGAATTGCGTTGATGTGCTGGATTGACGGTCTGAACAAGCCTCTTCTTGCACGATTGTCCCCCTGCTGCAGTTGTGTTTACAGTTTTTTGCGACAAAGTGAACGCGATAGTGAAAGGCGCCGTGTACAGGAATGGTAGCGTATAGCGGAAAGCTTCGAGATTGACGAAAACATCTGATACTGGTGAAATCCAGAGAAGCGGAAGTGACGTAAAAATGGGTAAAAGGCAAAGCAGGCGCTCCCTTGTGAGGCGCTTTGTACGAATACCCAGCATAATGCCGAACAGAGGAATTAGGGTTGTATAGACAGGAGGCGCACAGAGTAGACCGATTATCGGCGAGGTCATTGCGGAGTTGAGAGTCTTCACAGTGCGGCCTGCGAGCTCACGAATCCAAGACGGCCTGGTTATGTTAGGCGTGCCGTTTGAAGGCTGAATTGCCATATCGAAGTTGATTGCCGTTTGGTAACGCTGGCTTAAGTCGAACCAACCGGATTCTTGAGCAAGGACGGCTTTCAAGTTGTTATCGGGATGTCGAATCAGTTGGTCAATAAAGACCTTTGCGTAGTCAGCAATCTTTTCTTTCGAGGGATCTACGTCTACGCCTTTGCCATGATTGACAGGATCTACGATGGCAGGATTGTAGCGCTTTGCGAGTGTATCATAGTTGAGGATGGCATCAATTGCCTTACGTTCTTTGGGTGTCACTTCATCAGGATAATCTCGAACAAATCGCGCTGTCTGTTGGTAGAAAAAGCCGAGCATCTCATTTTTCGAGCCTGGTGAGACATTAAGCAAAGGAAACGCCACGGTTGGGAAGATGACGCCTGCGGCAATTATCGCTGGCAAGAGCGAGATAAGGGCTGTTTTCCAAGCGTGTCGATTGAGAAGAAGTATGCCTAGAAGGCAAAGTGCGGAAACGTACAAGCCTGTTCGCTTGGTGAGAATCATAAAGAAAGTGAGAATTACAAGAATTAGTATCTGAAGGGGCCGCAGCTTTGCACTTGTCATGACAACCGCAAATTCGATGATAAAGTTTATGAATACGATGATGAAAATCGTGTCTTTTACCGGTGAAGCAGCCATATAGGGGAACATGGGGAGCAGTGCGAAGAAGGCTATTGTGACAAAGACGGCCTTTGTGCTCCATCTAAAACGAACGGTAATAAAACAGACCATACGGCTCACGGTGAGAGCGAGCAGTGTGCTTTGCACCATAACTAGGAACATAAAACCCAAGTTAGCCGATCCCAGACTCATGCCCACTTGGACAAGCATGCCCATTATGAACGTATCGATGATGGGATGATGGTCGCTAAATGCGCTACCGGGTTTAATGCAGTAAGCTCCGTACTCGGGTGGGTTGCCGAAGTACTGACACAACTGCCCCGATGTATCTGAAAAGGTGATGCCAGGGTACAAGCACACTAGAATGGGCAGCCAGCATAGGAGGATAATGCTTGCATACAGGACAATATGCTTTAATGAGCCGGTCTGAAGATGGACATTTTCATGCGTGGGGCGTGAGTCGATGAACCGCTCGATTGCCGCGAAGCAGATGATGAGCAAGGAAAGGCAAGCGATGAACCTTCCTGCAAGCAATGGGACTGAATGTGCAGTACCAATCGCCTCGGATGCCACACAGAGTATTGCAAGCGCTGTTAACGCTATTAGATATTTTGTATGGGCTCCAACCGTTTGTTTGATGTCGTTCACTTGGAAATGCACTGACCGCTCCGGTATTGACTAAAGGATGAGATTCAATTCTTATTTGAGGAGTCTCTTTCCATAATGTTGTATACAGCAAGTTCCCATTGTTTCCGCTCATTTTTTGCGACAGTATCGAGTATGAGGCCAGTGGCGAGCGAAAGGCCCGAGAGGAATATGAAGCCGACTGCGAGCAAAGCCGTGGGAAGACGGGGGACAAGTCCAGTCCTGGCATACTCAATGACCACAGGGACACCGCAGCCAAGCCCGAACACTAGGAAAATCGCGGAAAATAAGCCAAAACATGCCAGTGGTCGATAGTTCTTGAACAGGGCACCAATCATAAGAATAACCTTAATGCCATCTTCAATGGTGTTAAGCTTTGACTTGCTGCCCTCGGGACGGTCTCGATAGATGATGGGAACATCGACAATGCGCCAGCGGCGGTCAACTGCGTGAATCGAGAGCTCCGTCTCTATCTGAAATCCCGTTGAGAGCACTGGGAAGGTCTTTACGAACGGCTTCGAAAACGCACGATAGCCCGTCATGACATCGTGGAAAGTGTAGCCGTAGATCAGTTTAATCATGAAGCGAACGAGGTTGTTGCCAAAACCGTGAAAGGCGCGCTTGTTCTCCTTGGCGTAGGTTCCATTGGAGAGACGGTCTCCCACAACCATGTCAGCTTTATTTTGCAGGATGGGGGCGCAGATCTCGATTGCTTGCTCTGCGGGATAGGTGTCATCGCCATCTACCATAAGGTAGCAATCGGCATCGATGTCTCGAAACATTTGCCTACACACATTTCCCTTGCCCTGACGCGGTTCATGACGAACGATTGCTCCGGCATCTCGAGCTATTTCCGCCGTTTTGTCGCTCGAGTTGTTGTCATAGACATAGACAGAAGCGTCTGGAAGCGCGCGGCGAAAATCAGAGACAACCTTCCCGATGGTGACTTCCTCGTTGTAGCATGGAATCAAAACAGCTATTCGGGCATGGTGCGTGTTGTTCATGTAAAGCTCCGAGTTATTAATAAAACGGGTTTCTTGCATCTACTTGGCTGTGCTTTCTCTATTAGAACTTGCACTTCGCTTCCTTGCGTTGTTTCTCTTCCTGAAGGCGCTTGACCCTGATTTTGTGCACGCTGTAGAACATGATAGCAACATCGCGCCTGGTGATGAACTCTTCAGGTGCGTAGGTGCCGTCCGGGTTGGCATAGGAGACACCCGAGGACGCGAGCCACCAAATTTCCTTCGCCCCCGGCGTATTTGCGTTTACATCGGGGTAGAGGGAGGTGAGCTCCGGCGTGGGCTCAAAGTCGGGCTCCTTGTCAAGCATGTAGAGCATCTTGGCCAGCTCGTAGCGCTTAACCTTCGCATCGGGCTGGAACTCTGTCTGGGCGAGAACATCGGCAATGCCGGAGTTGCCAAGCCACAGGATCGACTCCTGGTGCGGGGTCTTATCGGTCACATCGGTAAAGCGATTGCGATCGCCCTCGGAAGGGGAGTAGTCGATGGCGTCGGAGTAGCGGTACAGCATTGCCGCAACGTCGCAGCGAGCGACCTTGACGTCGGGGCGGAACGTGTCGTCGGGGTAGCCCTTGGAGATCTTCTGGCGGGCGAGCCACCAAATCTCCTTTGCGTGCGGCGTATCCTCGGTGATGTCGGTGAATGCGAACTGCTCGCGATACGCCTGGCAAACGTCCTCAACGGGACCGTCCATGCGCATGTCGCCCTTCTCAATCCAAATAGCGCGCTCGCAGATGCGCTCCACCTGGTCCATGGAGTGACTCACGAGCAGCACCGTAACGTCTCCGGAATCAACGAAGTGCTTGATGCGCTTCTCGCACTTCTTCTGGAAGAAGACGTCGCCAACAGACAGGGTCTCGTCGACGATGAGCACATCAGGTTCGGTGATGGTCGCGATGGCGAAGGCGATGCGTGCGGTCATGCCGGAGGAGTAGTTCTTAAGCGGCATGTCCATGAAGTCTTCGAGCTCGGCGAACTCGATGATCTCTTCCATTTTGCTGTCGAGGAATTCCTTGGTGTATCCCAAAAGGGCTCCGTTGAGGTAGATGTTCTCGCGCGCGGTAAGCTCGTAGTCAAAACCGGCGCCAAGCTCGATGAGCGGGGCGATGTTGCCGCGAACGACGCAGTTGCCGGAAGTCGGCTCGAGCACGCCGGCGATGACCTTCAACATGGTCGATTTGCCGGAGCCATTCGTACCCACAAGGCCGACCGTCTCGCCACGCTTGATTTTGAACGAGATGTTCTTGAGTGCCTTGAACTCCTCGAAGAAGAGCTCATGCTTGGCGATTTTGATGAAATACTCTTTAAGGCTGTTGAGCTGCTCGGAGGCCATGTTGAACACCATGGTGACGTCATTGACCTCGATAGCGTAATCCTCGATGGTGGCGATGTCGGAAGGCATGGAATCTCCTAAATGAACAAGATGAATTTGTGCTCGGACTTATGGAAGACGAGGTAGCCAACAATCATGGCGAGGGCGGCCCAGAACACGCAGCTAAAGAGGATGGCGGGGCTGGGGTTTGCTTGATAGAGGAAGATGTCGCGCATGAACGTGACGTACGCATACATGGGATTGGCGTAGATGATGCCCTGCACCAAAGGAGACATGCCCTGGATCATCGAGATGTCCCAGAACAGCGGGGTCGCGTACGTCCAAGCGGTGATTACAACGCTCCACAGGTGGATGACGTCGCGGAAGAACACGGCAAGTGCGGACAGCGCGAGGCCGACGCCCATGCAGAACAGCATGAGGAGGACGAGGACGACGGGAAGCCACAGGAGGTGCCACGTGGGAGCGATGTGGAACCAGAGCATGACGACGGCGACGGCAATCAGGGAGAACGCAAAGTTGACGAGACCGAACAGAACCTTTTGAACTGGGAAGACGAAGCGATGAATCTTCACCTTTTTAAGCAAAGATGCGGAGCCGATAATCGACGTGAGTGATGAGCTGGTCGCGTCGTTCATGAGGCCGAAAGTGATGTTGCCCAAGATGAGGTACAGCGGGTAGTTGACGATGTTCGCGCCGCGCAGCCCCACAAAGAAGGAGCTGAAGACCGCGGACATCACGATCATCATGAGCAGGGGGTTCAGCACGCTCCACAGCACGCCCAGAACGCTGCGGCGATATTTGAGCTTAAAATCCTTTCCCACGAGCTGCTTAAGGATGTACAAGTCCTTTTTCAAACCGTTTTCCGCATGGGAGGCAACGGCGTTCGCGTTGGTAGAAGCCACGGGTCGACCACCTTCATACTTAGTCATAGCCTGTCGTTTCGCAGTCACTTATACTAACATCAAGCCTATTGAGTCATAGAATCTGCGCGGCGAAGCCGCCGATCCCATTGCTCTGAAAACTCTCCTTAACCCGAATGTGAGGTTGTATTTGCATGGGTGTTAAATCAAGCGTTCGGTCTGTGCTCCCCACCACGGCCCGCAACTTTGAGCAAAAGGTCTGCGACGTTCAGGACCAGATCGCTCTTGTTCAGCGTGAGGCCTGTGAGATGCATGGAGAGGCCATGGCGAAGATCTCCTGCGTCTCAGATACGACCAGCGCCGCCTTGGCGACGGTGAGGGATATGCAGGACCGCATTGCCGTATACGAGCAGGATCGCAACCAACCCAGCTATTGCAATCTCGAGTACCTTTCGCTCAATCGCGAGTACACGGGCCGCCGCATTCTCCTTGCTGGCTGGTACGGTGCGAGTAATTGCGGCGACGAGCTTATGATGCGCACTATGCTCCAGCACTTAGAGAACAGGGGCGTTCGCGTTTCCGTCCTGCTTTGGGACGATCCCGATTACGACTTTAGCCGGCTTCCCGCACATGCCGATCAAATTCATTACCCGCGCTCCACGTGGGAGCTGCGCCAGCTCGCGGAGTATTTTGACGCACTGGTTTGGGGCGGCGGTGCGATCATCGATGAGCATCAGTTCACGCATGACCCCAAGAACATCAACACCGGCAACCTGCTGATCTGGTTAAGCGAGGAGATGCAGAAGCGAGGCAAAGACGTGTACGCCGTAGGCTTGAGCGCGAACGAGTCTCTTGCGCCGGGCACCGAGTTCGCCCAAAGGCTTGGCGGTGTGATTGAACACTGTCGTCACGCCTCCTTGCGCGACGACTACTCGCTCAAGACGCTTCGGGACGCTGGGATCGACGTGACCAAGGTCGAGCTCTGCGAGGATATCGTTTTCGGTGATCGCAGCGTTGGGAGCCCCGCATCCACGGGGTCCTCGGAGGTGCGCACGGTCGGCGTCGTCCTGATGATGGGCGATGTCACCGCGGAGCATAACCATCGCGTGCTTCCTCGCATGATCGACGCGGCTTGCGAACGGTTCGGCTCCTCGTGCCGCATCAAGCTCATCCCGTTCTACAATTTCTGGAAGTTCGACACGAACCTTCTCAAGGGGCTCTGCGACGAGCTCGGTATCTCCGAGGATGTTGAGATCGCTCCCTACACTGATGTGCTTGAGGACAGCGCTTTGCTGAGCTGCGACGCGGTGGTGGCGTATCGCTATCATGCCTGTCTCGTTGCCGCTGCCTCGGGCATCCCCACGCTGTTCATGTGCGTTGACGGACACCCGCACTATCGCAACAAGATGCGGCACATCGCCGATTTGTTCGGCATGTCCGAATACCTGCTTATGGTGAGCACGTGTTTGGACGACGGCTCGTTTGACGCCGGCTTTGCCTCTCTTCTTGAGGGCGGGTGCGTTCCTGAGGTGCCCCAAGGGGTCTTTGCGACAACGTCTGAGTTCCTTGAGCGAATTTGCGATTCAATTGCAGGACCGCGCCCTTAGGTATAATAAACCGAATTGTTTGACTGAGGAGATTGGCCGATATGACACCCAAGGTTTCCATTGTTGTCCCCGTTTACAACGTTGCCGCGTTTCTTCCCGAGTGCCTCGATTCCATTTGCGCTCAAACGCTGAAGGACATCGAGATCATCGTCGTCAACGACGGCTCAACCGACAACTCCCTCGAGATCGCGCGGTCGTACGCCGCTCGCGATGAGCGCATCAAGGTGCTCACCAAGGAGAACAGGGGCTATGGCCACACCATGAACCTCGGTTTTGCCGAGGCCAAGGGCGCCTATATCGGAATCGTCGAGTCGGATGACTGCGCGCGTCCCGAGATGTTCGAGACACTCTACGAGCTCGCCGTTAAGAACGATGCCGACGTCGTTCGCTCGAACTACTGGAACATGTCTCAAAACGGCACTCAGTTCGATTTGGTCGACGTGCTCAACCTTTGCGATGCGCCGTACGAGTCCTCCTTCGATACGGTGAACCACCCCGATATCCTGCGTGGCAGCCCCGCCATCTGGACGGCCATCTACAAGGCCTCCTTCCTCAAGGAGAACGACATCAAGTTCCTGGAGACCCCCGGTGCGTCGTTCCAGGACACCGGCTTTGCCCTCAAGGTGTTTACGTCCGCCAAGCGTATGGTCATCACGCGCAAGGCGTTCCTCAACTACCGTGTCGATAACGCCGGTTCGTCGGTCAAGTCCGGCGCCAAGATGTACTGCGTCTGCGATGAGTACGCTTCGTTCGAGGAGCATCTCGCTCGCAACCCCGAGCGCGCTCGCGCGTTCCGCTACGTGATTTCCTCCAAGAAGTACGAGACGTACGTGTGGAACTACAACCGCCTTGACGCTTCGCTCAAGCCCGAGTTCATGGAGCGGATGTCCCGCGAGTTCGGCGATGCGCAAAGCGCCGGCAACCTCAAGCGCTCTGCCTTCCAGGACGTTGAGTGGGGTGAGCTGGAGGAGCTCATCAAGGATCCTGCCGCCTTTGCCGGCCGCATGTTGAGCGTGCAGTACCCGCCGCAGGATTTCAAAGAGCACCAGCGCACCCGTTGCGCGAACGGGGAGCTCTCGCGCATGCGCATGTACGCTTCCTTTATTAAGCATCTGATTCAGTAGCCCGATTGAAAGACGAGTTATGAGTGTAGAGTGCACAGTCGATCGCGAGCCTTTGGTCTCCATTATCGTTCCGGTTTACAATTCCGAGCGCTACCTTTCCACGCTTCTCGATTCTCTTTTGAACCAGACGTACCGCAATCTTGAGGTCATCTGCATCAACGACGGTTCCAAAGATACGAGCCTGCAGATTCTCAAGGATTATTCTAGCCAGGACGCTCGCGTGGTCGTGGTTGATAAAGAGAATTCGGGAGCTGCTGCGACTCGTAATGTCGGTTTGGACCGAGCGACGGGTGAGTTCCTCTGCTTCGTTGACTCCGACGACTACGTCATCCCAACGGCGATCGAGCGTCTCGTTGGCATTGCAGTTGAGCACGATACCGATGCCGTCATCTTCGATATGGATAATTTCGACGATGCCACGGGAGAGACGTCTCCTACGAACGCTGTGGTCAAAGAGTTCGTTCCATCTCGAACTGTATTTCAGTTGAAGGATATTCCAAACTTCTATAAACGGATCGTTGGTTTTACCGTTAATAAACTATATAGATCTTCCTATCTGAAAGAGATGCATTTAAGGTTTCCTCAGCTTGGTGCGCATGAAGATATGCCTTTTACTTATGTTGCGTTGAGTGCTGCGCGAACGCTTTACTATCTGGATGAGACCCTTTACTACTATAGGCGTTCACGCGAGGGCAGCCTGAGTGATGGCACGAACGATGATTATCGTTTTATGGTCAATGCTTTAGAGTCTTTCCGCCTTGAGCTCGTTCATTATGATTTATGGGATGCGTGCAAGCGTGATTTCATTAACTACGCGCTTCACATGTGCCACTGGAAATACACAGTTTTGTCACGTCGGTATCGCTGGGCGTTCGGTGGAGACTGTAGGCGGAATATTTTTAAGCAATTTGATATCACCGATTATGATCAATCATACTTTTATGATTCCGATGACTATTCGTTTTTTATGCGCGCGGCTTATCCAAGCTTGAGCTATAGAATTGCAAGTTCTGGTATGTATTTTGTCCAAAAGGCAGTGCGTGCGTTTGAGTAGCAACTGAAATTGGCGTTTATTGGGTTAAGGGTGGGCGAGTTGTGAGCGATATGGTCAATAAAGTATACTCTTTGGGTTCTCAGATACTCGTCTCGGTCATTGTGCCGATTTACAACGCGGAGAAGTATCTCGATCAGTGCTTAAGCAGCATTAGGGAACAGGTATATCGCAATCTTGAGATCATCTGCATCAATGACGGAAGCACCGACGATTCGCTTGCAATTGTTGCAAAGCACGCCGCCCTGGATGATCGCATTCGTATCATCGACAAGGAAAACGCCGGATACGGTGCCGGGTGCAACCGTGGCATGGACGAGGCTCACGGGGAGTGGCTCGCCATCGTGGAACCCGACGACTGGATTGAGCCGGGCATGTATGCCGACATGCTTTCCTTTGCCGGCACATACGATGAGGCGATCGATGTCATTAAGACCCCCTGGTGGAACATCAATGATTGGGACCGATCGGACTCTGAGCAAACGCGCACAAGGTGTCCGCTGACGGTGCGCATGGGGGCGTCTTTTGGTCCCTTCGACCTGTCGGAGCATCCAGTGCTTATAGAGCATCATCCTGCGATATGGTCAGCCATATATAGGCTTGATTTCCTCCGCGAGCATCACATTCGCTTTCCTGAATACCCCGGGGCTGGATGGGCGGACAACCCGTTTCTCATCGACACGCTATGTCAGGCCGAGTCGATCGTCTATTTAAATAAGGCCTATTACTGCTATCGAGCCGACCTGCCCGGCTCAACCCGCAATCATGTAACCAATGCGGCGATTCGCCTCCCGTTTGATCGTTGGCTCGACATGCTTGGCTGCATGCAGCGAATCGGCGTACGCGACTGCGCGATTATCGAGTCCCATTACATCCGGGGATTCAGATATCTAGACGGTGCGATGTACGACGACGGCCCTGACAACCCGGTCGTGCTGGAAGGCATGCGATCCATGTTCTCCGCCATGGATAAAGACATGGTGCTATCGAGCGTCAAGATCTCATCAAAGCACAAGCGCATGTTCTGCGAGACGCTTGGGCTGGATGCTCGCGTCACGTCGTCATTGGCGCACATCGCATACGCCGCACGTGAATTCTGGCTGTCGCTGCGTACGCTCGGTGCACGTGGCGTCGCCAGGCGTGCGCGGTTTAAGCTGACGGGCAGGCGTTAACGGGTCTGTCCGCCTTGCTTCTGCACCCTTACCACGACAAGACATGCCGCCAGTGCGGCAATGCTCGCCGCGCATCCGACCGTAAAGCCGGGCGACTGGAAGCGCATCTCACTACGGTGAGAGCCCTCGGGAACCTGGATTTGCGACATTCTGCCGCCAAAGGCAGGGAAGAGCGCGACCTCCTTGCCGTCGATTGTTGCGCTTCAGCCCTTGTCATACGGGGTAGGCAGTACGAGATCGGTCTGCTTTTCCGCATTGTATGTACCCTCGACACGCTCGTCTTCAAAGACGTCAGGGGCAAACTGCCGCGACTGCAGCCGCTCAACGCCCTCCTCAAATACGTCGATGTCCAGCGCATAGAACAGGCATTGGCTTTTGGGGGGAAGGTGGGTCTCAGGAGAGCCCTGCACCATGCTGATTTCATGCTGGGTGCTCTCGTCGCCGGACTCCCTAAAGGCGCGGACGTTGTACGAGAAGCGCGTCGCTTCGCTGCTGATCATCTCGCCGCCAACGATCAGGCCGACGCTTTGGGACCAGTCGGACTCAATGCCGGTTTGCGCGTAGGTGTAACCGATGGTATGCGCGCGCAGCTCGACGACCCAGGTGATACTCACATCCGATCTTGCCTGCTCAACACCTTGGAGCTGCGTGTAAAACGGCCTATCGATTCCCGTCAGTTCCGCGAACAGGGCATTTTTGTGCTCAAAGGGGTTGTCGCCCTGGAGCGCCGACTCGCTGTCTGTATCGTTCGCGCACGGATACCCTAGTGAGAGCGCGTGGGGATTGTAATACAGGGGCGAGGTGACGTTCGAATGGAGCGGCGTCGTCTCAGTCGATTCGACCGGTTTGCTCCACGTTCCTATATACTGCACGCCAAGCAGGCTATCCATGACCAGGTCTGGGGCCGCATATACGCTGGAGAAGTCGCCTTCCGGGCTGTACCCCAAAGCATTGAGAAACGCGACTGTCTTTGGACTGTTTGCCGAAGAGTATGTCGATAGCTGGTTGAATCCGTGCGACATGCCCTCGTTAAACGCGGCGCCGGCCCTGTTGTGGGTCTTGTCAACCCGGTAGAAGGCATCCGCGTCGAGCTGCTTGAGCTTGCGTATCTGCGCGTCCACCTCGTCAACATACGTATCGTGCGTATCTTGAGGGTAGTTGATGTAGAGCTGGTTCCAGCACGCATGCACATTGAACCCGAGGTCCAGGATGGCGAGCAGAAGCGCGTCAAGTGGCGCGAGCCTGTGAATGGTTGGGTTGGCGCATTTTGGCCTGCTGCCCACTTCGGTCCATGAAACGGTCTGGCTGTCAGAAACCCGCGAGCGGCAAACGGCTCGTTTCATGAGGAGGAGGGCCGCCGCCCAAATCTCCAAGAAGCTCAGCAGGAATGCGATACGGCAGTAGAACCCGTTAGGCTGGCGGAAGCCGCACCAGACATGCATGAGCAGCCCCGGCACCGAACTCACCACGAGGAATCCGGTGAATGCGAGGGTTAGCGCGCGAAACCTCTTGTCAATGCGTTTCTCAAAAAGCATGGCGATCGCAAGGACAAGGGGAATCAAGCCCGTATAAAACTGGGTCGTGTGGTCGATGTTCCATGCGGAGGGATGAAAGCCCCTGATGAGAGCGACCGGATATGTCTGGAACATCCCGACTGCTGTTTTTGCGTCCCCTCCCATCATGGCGAGCACAGTGGGAACAAACGTCCAGGCGGAGAGTCCCATGCCCAAAAGAATCGCCACCGTGAATCTACCCGCTCTCTCTGCGATTCATTTCCCGCTGGGCCGAACATCCTCACCGTAGATCATGACGGCAAGTTCGAACAGCACGAACGGGCAGCAAAAGAGCAACGTGATATAGGCCATGTACCAGCAGGTGATGACATCGGCGGCAATGAAGAGCGAAAGGCCTACGATGCGCCCCGTGCGAAGCAGTTGGCGGGAACCCCTGGCCATGAGTGGCAACAGGATCAGCGCATCGAGCCACAGGGGGTTGCGGAGGTTGGTCGCGGTTCAGGTCGACCACGTGTAGCAAAGCGCGAGTGCGAGCGCCCAGCTGCGTTGCAGTGAGAAGCGGCGCCGGAGGTGCCAGGCCGTCGCGGTGCTCATGCACGCAAGTTTGAGCGCGACGATCAGATAGATGGCGAGTGTGAGATGCACCTCGTCGAACAGCAGAATGATGAGGTTGAAGGGACTCGCGAGGTAGTAGCTGTACAGCCCCCAGGCATTTGAGCCCATGCCCTGGGCGAACGAATAGAAGATATTCGCCTCGCCGGTGAGCACATGCCTGAACCAGGCGAAGAGGTCATGGCCCAGCAGAAGGAGATGCTCGGCATGCTGCTGCCGAAGATCCCCGAAGGCAAGAACCCGATCATGCACAGCGATATGGGGCGGCAGTACCAGCACGAGGCGTACTGCACCGCCCTGCGTGAGGCAGGGGTTGTCCAGAGCATGTCGCGAAAGGGGAGCTGCCTCGACAACGGCGCGACAGAGAAGCTGTTCGGCCACATGAAGGACGAGTTCTTCCGCAGGCAGAGCTTCGAAAGCTTCGAGGAGCTCAAGGAGAAGCTGGAGGAGTACATAGTCCGCTGGAACACGAGGAGGAGGCAGGTTAGACTGAAGGGACTGACCCCGGAGGAGTTCCAGAGCCAGTCCCTAGCGGCTTAGGCCGTATCTATTGGCCCGTCCAAGTTTTGGGGCGCAGTTCAAGTTCACGTAGGGGAGGCCTTTCGTTTATAATCATGGCTGCCGCATCATGGCCCTCATAATGCGCCATTAGCTCAGCTGGATAGAGCACCGGACTTCTAATCCGATGGTCGAGGGTTCGAATCCCCCATGGCGCACCCGCAGGCTGGAAAAGACCCTGTCGTCGAGTATCGGCAGGGTCTTTTTTCTTTTGCGTGGTGGTGAATGGTTGCGCAGGGCAACTCGTTTTCCGTGCTCTATCAGGCCTTTTGTGAAATGGTTGAGAAACGTCGCGAAGGCGGTCTTCCTCTGCTTTCAAACTCACTCCCCAATTTTGCTCAAACGTATTACAATGGGTCTGTCGTGTTTATGAGCACGTTCGGTTTTACCGCTCGTGCCACTTTAAAGGAGTCAGTTATGGTTTCTGATAAGGCTACGCTCGTTAACCCGCAGGGTCTCCACATGCGTCCCGCCGGCCTCTTCGCCTCCACCATGGGCAAGTTCGCCTCCGAGGTCACCGTTGTCGCCCCCGACAAGGAGGTCAACGGCAAGTCCCCGATGGCCCTCATGGCCGCCGGCATCCCTTGCGGCACCGAGGTCGAGGTCAAGTGCGACGGCGCTGACGAGAAGGAGGCCCTCGCGGCCGCCATCGAGCTCATCAAGAGCGGTCTCGGCGAGTAGTTCGCGCGTGAGCCTTGTCTTGATGGCAAACATCTAATCTCATAGGTGTAGATTGGCAGGCGTCCTCGCGATACGTGGGCGCCTGTGTTTTTGTTCCCCGTGCGCACGGATGGGGAATAGGAGAGAGGAAACGTAATGTACCAGGGAGTTAACGCTTCTGAGGGCATCGGCATCGGCACCGTCATGGTGGCCGTCGATCCCGACCTGACCTTCGAGCCCCGCGAGGTGTCCGACACCGCCGCCGAGAAGGAGCGCTATCAGGCTGCTCTGGCCGTCTTCTGCGAGAAGACCCAGGCCCAGGCCGACCACATGAAGGTCGCCGTGGGTGAGAACGAGGCCGAGATCATGGCCGGTCACATCATCCTCGCCCAGGATCCGGGCATGACGGACGCGATCAGCGGCGCCATCGATGGCGGCGCTTGCGCCGAGCAGGCCCTGGTGGACGCTTCCACCATGTTCGAGAACATGTTCCTCTCTATGGACGATGAGATGTTCCGCCTCCGCGCCGCCGACATTGCCGACATCCGCACCGGCATCCTTGCCGAGCTGCTGGGTGTCGAGGTCGTCGATCTCTCCGTCCTGCCTGAGAACACCGTCGTCGTCGTGCATGACCTGACTCCGTCCATGACCGCGACCATCGACAAGGAGCATGTCGCCGGCATCGTTACCGAGACCGGTGGCCGCACCTCCCACTCCGCCATCATCGCCCGCGCGCTGGAGATCCCGGCCGTCCTGTCCGTGGCAAACAGCTGCTCTGCGCTGCGCAACGGCATGACCGTCATCGTCGACGGTTCCAAGGGCGTCGTCATCGCCGAGCCTGAGGACTCCGTCATGGCCGATTACCAGGCTAAGGCACAAGCCTTCGCCGAGGAGAAGGCCGCTCTCGAGGCCTTCCGTGGCCAGGAGACCGTCACCGCCGACGGCATCAAGAAGATCCTCGCCTGCAACATCGGCAGCCCCGAGGACGTCGCCAACGCTCTCGAGCACGACGCCGAGGCCATCGGCCTGTTCCGCTCCGAGTTCCTCTTTATGGACGCCGCCGAGCTTCCCTCCGAGGAGGAGCAGTTCCAGGCTTACCGTAAGGTCGCCTCGGCCCTCAAGGGCGCCCCGGTCATCATCCGCACCCTCGATGTGGGCGGCGATAAGGAGATCCCCTACCTCCATATGGAGAAGGAGGAGAACCCCTTCATGGGCTTCCGCGCGGTGCGCTACTGCCTCGAGAACGCCGATCAGTACAAGGTCCAGCTCCGCGCTCTGCTGCGCGCCGGCGCCTTCGGTGATGTCAAGATCATGATCCCGCTCGTCACCTGCGTCGAGGAGGTCCGCGCCGTCAAGGCTCTCGTCGAGGAGTGCAAGGCCGAGCTCGAGGCCGAGGGCTTCCAGTACGATGCCAACATCGAGGTCGGCGTCATGATGGAGACCCCCGCCGCCTCCCTCGTCGCCGATAAGCTGGCCGAGGAGGCCGACTTCTTCTCCATCGGCACCAACGACCTCATCGGCTACACCATGTGCGCCGACCGTGGCAACGACCACATCTCCAACCTGTACCAGGTCTACTATCCTTCCGTCCTCCGCTCGATCAAGAACATCATCGAGAACGGCGTGAAGGCCGGCATCATGGTTGGCATGTGCGGCGAGGCTGCCGCCGATCCGCTGCTTGAGCCGCTGCTGATCTCCTTCGGCCTGGAGGAGTTCTCCATGTCCGCGCCGAGCATCCTGCGCGCCCGCAAGACCATCTCCCAGTGGACCAAGGCCGAGTGCGACGAGCTCGCCGAGAAGGC
>ERZ791911.539-NODE-539-length-25749-cov-2.768779_pt1 | contig 25749 bp, 16 predicted proteins | sample MGYA00510142_ERZ791911 | MGnify/ENA primary metagenome ERZ791911 (study PRJEB30046, sample SAMN00792056) | human gut metagenome | study: EMG produced TPA metagenomics assembly of the A metagenome-wide association study of gut microbiota in type 2... | reverse complement strand
CACCGACTACCGGGGCTATGATGTGTGGGAGATTCCTCCCAACGGCCACGGGATCACCGCCCTGATGGCCCTAAACATCATGAAGGGCTTCCATCTGGAGGAACGGGAAACCCTGGACAGCTACCACAAACAGATCGAAGCCATGAAACTGGCCTTTTCCGATGCCCGGCACTATGTGGCGGACCCCCGGTTCATGCACGCCCGGGTGGAAGACCTGCTGAGCCAGGACTATGCGGATCAGCGCCGGAGCCTGATCGGGGACCGGGCCCTGGAACCCCGGTGGGGGAAACCCTTCAGCGGAGGCACCGTGTACCTGTGCACCGCTGACGGAGAAGGGAACATGGTATCCTTCATCCAGAGCAACTTCCGGGGCTTCGGTTCTGGCATGGTGATCCCCGGCACCGGCATCGCCCTGAACGACCGGGGGAACAATTTCAGTCTGGACCCGGCCATGGACAACTGCCTGGCCCCTGGGAAGAAACCCTACCACACCATCATCCCCGGCTTCCTTACCAAAGACGGAAAGGCCGTGGGCCCCTTCGGGGTCATGGGAGGCTTCATGCAGCCCCAGGGCCATCTCCAGGTGATCCTGAACACCCTGGATTTCCATATGAATCCCCAGGCCGCCCTGGATGCACCCCGGTGGCAGTGGATCGAAGGGAAAAAAGTGGAAGTGGAAGCCCAGGTGGATCCCGCCATCATAGATGGCCTCCGGGCCCGGGGCCACGAAATCGTCGTGAAACAGGACCGCTCCACCTTCGGCCGGGGCCAGATCATCTGGCGCCGGGAAGACGGCACCCTGGTGGGGGCCACGGAGGGGAGGACGGATGGGAGTGTGGTGGCGTTTTAGGGCTACCGCATAACCCAGGCGCGGAATATGCACCCATCTACTTTGTCAGCGGGAGTTTTGGAGCTGGGCATGTACCACTTAGTACTATGCCCAGCTCCAAAATTCCCGCTTTCGCGTATCTGGGTACATCTTCCGCGCCTGGTGGGAGACGGGGGCTTGTGCTACGAACCAAATCCCTCCTTTCGCGCATCTGACCCACTCTGACGCCCAGGGAAGAGGTCGGGGGTGGATTGCACCAACAAAAAGTCCGCCCTGGGAGGGGCGGGGGACCATGCGAAGCATGGTGGTGGGGGCATCGGCGATAGCCGATATTTTGCAGGGCTGTCAAACAATAATGGATCACAGGATAAGCATGGCGTTACTGCTTCCCGATCGTTCAAAGCTGCCATCTGACGTCTGAGAGGCCCGTAAAGACCGGTTCTGACATCTTTTTCGCGCATCTGACCCAGCTCGCGGGCCTGTCTCCTCCTTCCTTCGGCTGGAGACTAGTGACTGCCGGCTAGTGACAGGAAGTGCTGCATCCGGCAACACTTCCTTGTTGACATTCCATTGCAACGGCTGTATAATGCAAAACATCAAGTACAGAGGGGTTGATGGACTATGGCATCCGTTAATGTAAATATCCGTATGGATGCGGATCTGAAAAAAGAGTTTGAGGAATTTTGCAGCAACGTGGGCATGAACATGACCACCGCTTTCACCATTTTTGCCAGAAGAACGGTCCGGGAAAACCGGATTCCCTTTGAAGTGTCCGCCGACTGCCGCCGGGCAGCCATCCACCAGGTACCGGTGGATCCCACTCCGGTCCAGGGAACGGCCGCCAAGAGACCGGAAGACATGTTTGAGGAAATCAAACAGGATTTCAATATTTGAAAAAAATCCGGCTGCCGCCAGAAAAAACTGGAGCAGCCGGATTTTTGTCATTCGACCAGTGACAAGTGACAAGAGAACAGTAACCGGGGGTGTGAATTTTTTCACACCCCCTTTTTAATTGTTTCAGGGTTTGGCATCCTATGGGAAAGGAACCCATCTGCCGGAGGCAGATGCTGTTGAAGGGAAACGCAGCCCATGGCTGCGTTTCCCTTTCAAGCCGGCGGAGCCGGTCTCCACAACGACCAACGATGAACGACCAACGATGAACCCCAAGGCACCTAACCACTTAGCCACTTAGCCCCCCTGTCCCCCCTCCAGCCTCATGTAAAATGACACCAAATACAAAGAAAAACCGAATAAATAACCAATATTGACAAGTATCTTACAGCCACATATAATGGAAATATAATATGTATAGAACGATGTTATGTTTTCTATAATTTAAAAGTACAGTAAAAGAGTAGACTTTTTTACGGCAGAAAGAGGAATCTTTCAGGGAGGATACGGTCATGAACAAAATCTACAAAGTCATCTGGAGCCGGGTCCGGCACTGCTATGTGGTGGTGTCTGAGCTGGCTAAACGGGCTGGAAAGGAAAAAAGCACCTGTCTGTCCACGGCAGGGAAGACGGCAGCCGTGCTGGGCCTGGGGGCGGTGCTCTTTATGGGGAGCCCCTGTTCAGAAGCGTTTGCGGCAACGGGGAAAGTCACTGGGGGTGCTTCATCCAACCAGGCAACAGGAGAAGATGCCACAGTCAGCGGTGGTGAAAAAAACAAGGCCGAAGGGAAAAATTCCAGCGTTAGCGGCGGTGGTGATAATGAAGCTGTAGGCGAATCCTCCAGCATCAGCGGTGGCATGCAGAATAAAGCCACCGGGAAACATTCCAGCGTTACCGGCGGTACTCAGAACCAGGCAGGGGGCCAATTTGCCACGGTCAGTGGGGGCAGCGGCAACAAAGCCTTTGGCGCAGATTCTGTGGTTATTGGGGGTACCGGCAATATTACAGGCAAAGTGGCTGTAGATAAAAACGGGGATCCTCTTCTGGATGCCAACGGAAATGAATATGCGGCCGACGCCTCCAATCCATTTCCTATTTATGGGGTAGGCTCCGTAGCCATAGGCGGCTATTCTTCCACTATCCAGGGAAACTATTCCGTAGGCATCGCAGGCGGCAGCACCAGTGCAGGGGCTGCCAGCGCTGTGGCGGCCGGTAACCAGGCCACGGTGACTGTGGCCAATGGGGTGGCCATCGGCTATGAAGCCACGGCTTCTGTCATTGATTCTTCTCGTGCAGCGGATACAAAAGGCCGCATTGTATCCTTTGGCCACAGAAAAGGTGATGTATATTATACGGTCCAGTATCAGAATCATACCGTTACGGAAAACACCTATGATTCTGACGCCTACAACCGCCTGGTCAACGTAGCCGACGGCATCGATGACCATGACGTGGTGGTCATGGAACAATTGACCAAGGCCAAAGCGGAAGCGGTGGCAACGGCTAAAAACCAGATCAAGGTCAAGGGTGATGAAACCAACGTCCATGCGGAAGAAACCACGGACCAGGACGGCGTACAGACCACCACCATCAGCCTGAAGCCCAAGGTCACGTTGAAGGACAGCACCGACACCACCGGTGCCAAGCAGGTGGTGCTGGACGGCACGGCAGGGACTATTACTGCCGGCCTCAGCACGGACACGACGAATTTTATTTCCCTAGACGGGACCCAAGGCCTTGCCAAGGTGGGAGCAATCCAGATCGGCAATCAGTCCTTTACCTATGATTATATGAAGCCGGGCAGTCTCAATGACGATGGGGCCACCCTCAAGCTGGAATCTGTCCGGGCAAGTGCATCGGGGAACTTTGTGACGGGCCTTTCCAACCGTACCTGGACGCCGGGAAATTATGTGACCGGCCGGGCGGCAACAGAAGACCAGCTGGAACAGGCGGGCCGCCACTTCCTGAGCATCAAGACGGCCTATAAAGATGATGATGGCAATTCGATAACGCCGGTTGCAGAAAACAGCTTGGCCAATTACTACAATGATGGAGCCAGTGGCTCGGCTTCCATGGCCTTTGGCGTAGGCACCACGGCAGCAGGTGACTATTCTCTGTCCATGGGCGTCAGGAGCTCTGCTTCCGGCTTGAATTCTCTGGCCATCGGCTACGATAACACGGCTTCCGGTACCCAGTCCGTGGCAGTGGGCAACGGCACCAATGCCAGCGGCAATTTCTCCGTTGCCATGGGCCTGGGCTCTCAGGCAGGTACTCAAAATACAGATCCGGAATCCACGGACAATGGCGCTGCCGTAGCCGTTGGCTTTGAGGCCTCTGCAGAACAGACTGGCTCGGCTGCTTATGGCTATATGGCTTCGGCGAATAACTTTGAATCCTCGGCATTTGGTACCAGTGCTGCTGCAAATGCAGATGGCAGTGTAGCTTTGGGCGCTCATTCAGTAGCGAATCGAGACAAAGGCATCTCTGGGTATCTGGCACCGACGTCTCTGACTCCGGATAATGCAGCTATTTGGATTTCTACGGATGGTGCAGTATCTCTTGGTGGTAAAACAAAGAACGATGCCGGTCAGGATGTCACTATTTCCCGCCAGATCACCAACCTGGCTGCCGGTACTGAGGATTCCGATGCGGTGAATGTGGCTCAGCTGAAGGCTGTGGAAACCAAGGGCATGAACTTCCAGGGCAATGATACTGCCACTTCTGTCCATGTAGACCAGGGAGGTATCCTCCAGATCCAGGGCAGCGGCCGGAAGGAAGATACGGAATACTCCACCCAGAACATCAAGGTGCTGACGGATATGGCCAATAAACGCCTTTCCATCGCTCTGGACAAGAACCCCACCTTTGATTCCGTCACTGCCGGTACGGAAAGGACTTCTGCTGACGGAGGCCAGGCTGGCTCCATCAAGATCGTAGGAGCGGACAGCAGCAGTACCAACAAAGCCACCACCATCACTGCTGGTTATGCCGCATCTCCGGAACTTTCTGGCACCAATGGCACCGGCCGCATCAGCTATACCGATGGGGACGGCACGGCTCATACGGTGGCTACTCTCGGGGATGGACTGAAACTGGCTGGTGACACGGGAACGGGCAGTGTAGCCCTGGACAACACCCTTACGGTTTCCGGCGGCGCCACAAACCTGGCAGCGGGCAATAATATCGGCGTTACCGCCAATGGTTCCGCTCTGTCCCTGAGACTGGCCAAGGACATCACGGGACTTGACACTGTGACTGCCGGCGGCGTCAAGATGGGCACCCAGACCGATGGCAATGATACCACCAAGAGCGGGAAGTACGTCACCGGTCTCGACAATACCGCCTGGACCGTAGGGCAGACCCAGCCTGTCACCGGCCGTGCTGCTACAGAAGACCAGCTGAAGAGCGTGTCCGATGTGGTGGACAGCAACAAGACCCAGATTACCACCAATACGGAAGCCATCGCCCAAGGCCTGAATTTCTCGGCCAGCAACAAGGTAGATGGCACCTATAAGACGGTCAAAAAGAATCTGGGCGATACGGTGGCCGTCCGCGCCAGCGATGTCAAGGTTGGCCATACCTACGAGACGGATAACCTGACCACGGAAATCGACGATAACGGCATCATCACCGTGAAGATGGACACCCAGCTCACGGCGGACAAGGTGACTGTGGGAACAGGCGATAATGCCATTACCATCGATGGTTCCAACGGCAGCCTGAAGACCGGTTCTTCCACCTTAAACGGTACAGGCCTGACTATTACCAATGGTCCCAGCGTCACCACCAGTGGCATCAGCGGCGGCAATCAGAAGATTGCCAATGTTGCCAGTGGCAAGTCTAGGGATGATGAATCCGGCAACCCTGTTTATGAAACAGAAACCAATGCCGCCAATATCGGCGATGTGAAGAATATCGCCGCCAAGACCGTAACCGTCAGCGGAGATGGTAAGAATACAAATGTTGTAGGAACACCGAATACCACAGATGGGACGGTGGACTACAAGGTCTCCCTGAATGACACCGTGACCCTGGGCAGCGATGCCGACAAGAAAATCGCCCTGGATGGCACGGCTGGAACCGTGACGGTAGGGGACCAAGTTACCCTGAATGGGAATACGGGAACGGCCACCATTGGTGGGGCCACCCTTGGCAAGTCTGGCTCGGATACATATCTGACCGGCCTGACCAACAAAACCTGGGATGGTACAGCTGTGAGTGGCCGTGCGGCTACGGAAGATCAGCTGAAGAGAGTGTCTGATACAGTGAATGCTGGCTGGAATGCCAAAGTGGGAGACCAGACCCTGGCGGTTACTCCTGCCAATAATACCCTCACTTTTGCAGCGGGAGATAATATTGCTCTTACACCAACTGACAGCAGCAAAACCATTACCATTGCTACCCAACCCAATGTAAACTTCACCACGGTCCGTGTGGGAAGTACGGATGGAACCGATGGTATTTACATCGGCAGCCAGCCCGGCGGCGGTGCCAACGGCAGTGCCACGTCAAACATTACCAGTATTACAGGACTCAAAAATACAGCATGGGTGACGGACCAATTTATGTCCGGCCGGGCTGCTACGGAAGATCAGCTGAATGAAGTAGCGAAAACCATCAAAGGGGAAGCCAGTGCTTCGGATATTTATGTAGAAAGTGGCTCCGTTTCTTATGGCAATAATGGGGAAGGTACAGGGACTTTAGTCAGGAAAAATGACAAGACCACTGGGCAACTCACCGGGCTCCACGATTACTATGTAACCGGCGGCAGTGTCAGCACCAATGGTAAGACCCTGAATCTGACGAAAAACGGCGGTGATGCCATTCCGGGCATTGATATGACCAATGTGCTGAATCAGGACAGCCATCTGGTGGCTGCTGACAGTGGTGAATACACGGTAGGCAGCGATGGCAAGGTAACGCTGAAGGTGAAAAATAACGCAGCGGGAAGCACTCCTACGGATGTGGTGATTTCTGGTATTGCCAGCAATGCGGCTTTGCAGAAGGGATTGAACTTCGAAGCCAATGGGGCAGAGAAGGAGGACGGAAGTGCTGCCTACAATGCTCAGCTGGGGGATAAAATCAGTGTATTGGGCGGTGCGGCAAAGGATAAGCACACCTACAATACAGACAATATTACTACTACCATGGACAACGGCACCATCACGGTGAAGTTGGACGATGACCTGACGGCTCACAGCCTGACGGCCGGGTCCAGTACGGTCAACGGTACGGTCAGAGTGACCGGTACCGGCGGAGCTTATATTGAAATGGATGGCAGTGATGGGTCCCTCCATATGGGGAACAATGGCGGCCGGTATTCTGCTCTTTATCAGGATTATGGCGGTGCCAGTTTCCTGAATTCTGCAGACAGCTCACCTCGGTTGAAATATGATGTGGATACCGCCAAAGGCACCTATCATACCATTGCAACCCTGGAAGACGGCCTGAAATTTGCCGGAGATGATGCCAAGGCGGATACGACCAAGGCCGTCAGCACAACCCTCAACAGTACCCTGAATATCACCGGCGGTGCTGTTACTGGTAATTTGACGGATGGCAACATCGGCGTGGTGAAGAATGGCGATGATGGATTGGCAATCAAGCTGAACAAGGATCTTACCAATATGAGGACCATCAGCTTTGCGCCTACTGAAACGGGCAAGGCGGGAATCAAAATCGGTTCTCAGACTATCGCCAACAATAGCACCAGCCCTAACTCTGCCACTGGGGATTACATTACAGGCCTGACCAACACCAAATGGTCGAAGGACGGCATCGTCAGCGGCCGGGCGGCTACGGAAGATCAGCTCCAGCAGGTGGCCAATGCCATTGTCAATGGCAAGGAAACCGGGGGCGGCTTTGGTATCAGCGACAATGCAGGCAATGTGGTGAAGCAGGACCTGGGCGGCGCCATCCAGCTCAAGGCGGCAGACAGCAATCTGACCACCAAAGCGGATACCGCTGACAAATCCATCACCATTGGTCTGAGCAGGACGCTGTCTGATATGACCAGTGCCACCTTCACAGACGGCACCACCAGAGCCACTGCCGTAGTGGATGGCAATGGCATTGTGGTGACGCCGAACCAGGGAAGCGAAGCCGACAAGGTGAAACTGACCGCTGACGGCCTGTCCAATGGGGGAAAGCAGATTACCAATGTACAGAGCGGACTCTATGATACGGCACAGAATAAGCCGGTGGATATCTCCACCATTACGGCAGGTAGTTCTATGCTGCAAAATGCGGCCACTATCGGTGATCTGCAGACCGTCAGCAATGGTGTGAAAACAGAACTGACGGACCAGGGACTGAACTTCAAGGGCAATGGAGACACCACCACTGTCCATAGAAAGCTGGGCGAAACCCTGACCATCCAGGGAACCGGTGCTGCTGACCGAGACTATGATGGCGGCGCCAATGTCCGGGTAACAGCGGACAATACAACCAATACGTTGACGGTCCAGCTGGACCGCGACCTGGATGCCCATACCCTGACTCTGGGGAAAGCTTCTGCCGGAACGGAAACAGGGGAAGCGGGGACTCTGATCCTCAATGGGAAAAACAAGGATAATGGGATGAGCCCGGTATCCATCGGTGTCACCTATCGGGGAGAGCAGGACCAGGAAGCCTTGAAAACGAAGATGTCCCGGATCACCTATGTGGGCGGGAACAATAATTCCCATACGGTGGCTACCCTGGAAGACGGCATGCAGCTGGCCGGGGACAATGGGGAAGCCCTCAATACCACCCTGGACAAGAAGGTGACCATCAAGGGCGGCGTCGCGAAGGACAAGCTGGTGGACAATACCACGGACCCCACGAAGAACAACAACATCGGCGTCGTTGCCAGCCAGGATAAAGATGGCAATACCACCCTCTCCCTGCAGCTGGCCAAGGATATCACCGGCCTTAATACGGTGACGGCCGGCACGGTTGTTATGGGGAATCAGAGTGTCGTCAGTGACGGCAAGGTTACAGAAACAGGAAACTTTGTTGCCGGGCTTGAGAACACAGACTGGGATGGGAAGGATTATGTTTCTGGCCGGGCGGCTACGGAAGACCAGCTGAAAAAGGTCAATGATTCCATTACCAAAGTCCTGGGCAATGGGACATTTGCCATTACGGCCGGTGGCAGAGGGGAAGCCGTGGATGCCACCATTGAACAGAATCTGGGCAGTGCCATCCGGATTTTTGGGGATGCCCCTGTAACCAACGAGAAAAACGATGGCTCCGGGGATTTCTGGGATCGGAGCAAGGCCAATATCCTCACCAAGGTGAAGAAAGACCATGATGGAAATGATTACGTTTCCGTAGAACTCCAGGATCATCTGGAAGTGGGTGTCCATGGGGATGGTAAAACCATCGAAGGCACGGACGGCAGCATGCAGTTTAAAGGCAAGGCTGCCAAAGAAGTAAATATTACCGGCGATACCGGGATCACCCTGAGCGACAATGGCAAAAAGGCCGCTGCTCTCCGCCAGGCTGACGGCGCAGGCTATCTGGATCTGACGGGAACTACGGCTGGAACCAAAGCTGCGGTGTCCGTCCATACGGGAGCAGAGAACCTGGCCCAGGAGGACCAGACCCGTCTGACCTATACGGACCAGGGCAACAAGGCTCATGAGGTGGCTACCCTGGAGGATGGGCTGATCTTCGCCGGGGATACTGATGACAATGTGAGCCGGACCCTGAACGGTACCCTGAAGATTTATGGCGGTGCAGATGTAAACAGTCTGTCCGATGGGAAGAATCTCGGTGTGGTGGCTACTTCCGACGGGCTGCAGCTGAAACTGGCCAAGAATCTCACCGGCATCGAAAGCATCACCGGGCTGACCAATACCACCATTACATCTGCTGATTTTGCCACCAAAGGCCGGGCGGCTACGGAAGAACAGCTGAAACAGGCCATGAGCAGTGTTACCACAGTCACTTCCGGAGGCGGCTTCGGGCTGACCGATAACAAGGGGAATGCCGTAAAGGCAGACCTGGGAAACACCATCGGCGTCCACGGGGACAGCAACATCACCACTTCCGTGTCCGACGATGGCAAGTCCATCAACATCAAGCTGAAAAATCAGGTGGATCTGGGAGACGAAGGCTCCATCACGGCTGGCGGTGTGACCATCAATAAAGACGGTATCAATGCTGGGAATAAGCAGATTAAAGATGTTGCCAGCGGTATTGGAAATGTCTATGACACCACGAAAGAAGGTCAGGAAAATTGGAACAACGCCGCCAACATCGGCGATGTGAAGCAACTGGCAGGGGAAGCTGCCAAAGGGGCTGTGGACAGCCTGGGTACCCGGGACTTTACCGGGGATGACGGAGAAAAAATCTCTCGAAAACTGGGCGAAACTATGAAACTGTCCGGCGGGGCAGATACGGCCAAACTCACCGACAAGAACATCGGTGTGGTGAAGAACGCCAACGGGGACGGCCTGGACATCAAACTGTCCAAGGAACTGACCGGCCTTACCAGCGTCACCACCGGCAACAGCACCTTGAACAACGATGGCCTCACCATCAACAGCAGTACCGGGGCAGCCGGCACCACCCTCACCAGCAGCGGCATCAGGATCGCCGCCAATGGGGAGGGAACCCACAATGTGGAAATCAGCAGCAGCAATGTAAGCATGGGCGGCCAGCAGATCCACGATGTGGCTCCCGGCACCAAACCTACCGATGCGGTGAACGTAAGCCAGCTGGGGGGTGTGGTCAGCGGAGTGAACAACGCCATTACCCGTCTGGACAGCCGGGTGGACCGGGTGGGGGCCGGCGCCTCTGCTCTGGCGGCCCTCCATCCGCTGGAATTCGATCCGGAAGACAAACTGAACTTCGCCGCCGGCTTCGGCCATTACCGGAGCGCCAATGCGGCAGCCATCGGGGCTTTCTACCAGCCTACGGAAAGCGTCCGCTTCAATGTGGGCGGCAGCTTCGGGGGCGGAGAGAACATGGTGAATGCCGGGGTGACCTTCTCCCTGGATCCCCAGCGGAGAGACCGGTTCCAGAGCCGGATCGTCCTCATGCGGACGGTCCAGCAGCTGCGCAGCGACAACGAAACCCTGCGTCAGGACAACCAGAAAGTCCACGCCCAGCTGGACGCCATGAATGACCGGCTGAATCAGCTTACCGCTCTGGTGGAACAACTGAGTGCGAAGCAGTAACAGGCAGGAGGCTTCCGACTCCTGACTTCCGACTAAGAGGCTGTGAAGAAATGCACGATGCATTTTTTCACAGCCTCTTTTTTACGGCTTCAACGGTTCCAGCACGAACCCGATCAGCTTATCCAGCAGCTGTTCCGCCGGATGCCCTTCCGGGTTCAGGGACAGGGGCCGGTCTTTGATCAGGAACAGCATTTCCGTAATGGCCGTCAGGATGAAGGTGACATATTCATAGCCGTGGTCCTGCTGGGGTGTCCGGAGCTCGCCAGCCTCCACCGCTTTTACCAGCAGGCTCTGGATGTAGTCTCCCAGCCGGGTGAGCCGCTGCCAGGAATCGTCGTTCAGGAGCCCGGAGGGGGTGAGCAGTTCCTGGTACAGGATGATCATGTGCTGGTGGGGATCCAACTGGCTTTGCAAAATGGCGTGGAGGTATTTCTTCAGCTGCTGGAGAGGCGGTTTTTCCTCTTTTTCGATGGATTCTTCCAACCGGTGGAGCACTTCCAGCTGGCTGTCGATAATGGACTGGTACAGGGCCTGTTTGCTGCCGAAATGATAGGAAATCAGGGCACTGTTGCATCCGGCCAGCCGGCCGATCTCTTTGATGGAAACATTGTGGTATCCCTTTTTGTCGAACAGTTCCGCCCCGGCATCCATCAGCCGCTGCATGGTTTCTTCCGAATTCCGTCTGTGCATGATTGCTCCCCTCTTTACTTAAAATAATTAGTTATGTGATTAATTTAATTATAACGCAGAAAAGGGAGGGGGTAAAGGCAAAAACACCTGTTCGCCACTCTTCTTTTTTGCTATAATGGAAGAAGAATTTTACGAAAGGCGGAAACTGTCATGGAAACCATTTTGCTGGGGGCGGTGCTGTGCGCCCTCCTTGTTTTGATCGTGCTGCTGGTCCAGCTCCAGAAATCCCTGGGGGCCCAGGAAGAAGTCCGGGCCCAGCAGGCCCGGGAAGAGGCGGACCGGCTCCGGGACAGCCTGGACCAGAAGGTGACCCTGTCCATGAGCGTGGTCAGCGACCGGCTGGCCATGGTGAACCGGGGCCTGGGGTCCATGCAGTCCCTGGCCCAGGGCGTGGGAGATCTGAAGAAGGTCCTGACCAATGTGAAGAACCGGGGGATCTGGGGGGAAATGCAGCTGGGGAACCTGCTGGGAGACATGCTGGCTCCGGAACAGTACGGCACCAACGTGGCCATCCGTCCCCGGAGCCAGGAACGGGTGGAATTTGCCATCCGGCTGCCCGGCCGCACCGGGGATGCCCCTGTATGGCTGCCCATTGACGCCAAATTCCCTCTGGAAGACTACCAGCGGCTGGTCCAGGCCCGGGAAGACGGAGACGCCGACGCCGAAACCCTGGCCCTGAAACAGCTGGAAATCCGGCTGAAAAGCGAGGCCAGGGACATCCGGGACAAATACATCGCCCCTCCCTATTCCACGGATTTCGGCCTGCTGTACCTGCGTCTGGAAGGGCTTTTTGCAGAAGCCGTGTCCCGGCCGGGCCTCATCAGCGAACTCCAGCGGAAATACCGGGTGACACTGGTGGGGCCCACCACCCTGGCCGCTGTGGTGAACAGCCTCCAGATGGGCTTCCGTACCCTGGTGGTCCAGAAACAGACCAGCCAGGTGTGGCGGCTGGTGGCCCAGATCAACACCGACCTGGGTGCCTTCGAAACGGCAGTGGAACGGGCGGAAAAGAAACTGGCCGAAGCCCAGTCCGCCATGGAGTCCGTGGGAGACCGTACGCGGATTCTGAAAAAGCACCTGGACCGGGCAGAAAAATTTACGAAAGCACTTGACAATACAGTAGAGAATGAGTAAAATCGTAAGCAAGTGCTTGATGTACCTAAATAGATATACTGAATAAACTGTCCATGAAGGAACCAAGTACACAAGGCCTTTTCTTCCAGAGAGCTGCTGGGTGTGGGAAGCAGCGGAAGACCCTGTGGAATCCACTCCTGAGACGATGGGGGCAGCAACCCATCCGGCCAAGCCGTTATCCTGGAAATGAGGCTGCAGTGCAGCGAAATAAGGTGGCACCACGTGAGAGGTTCTCCCGTCCTTGACATACCCGTTTAGGGGGTCAGGCACGGGAGTTTTTATTTTATACAAGGTACCCGTGAGGGGCGAAGGAGAGACAATCATGGACAAGAAAAAAGTCATCGTGGTGGAACGGATTTCGGACAAGGGCGTGGAAATGCTGAAGGCCCAGCCGGACCTGGAAGTGGATGTAAAGTTCGACATTCCCCGGGAAGAACTGCTGAAGATCGTAGGGGCCTATGACGCCATCATCGTCCGCAGCGTCACCAAAGTCAACGAAGAATTCTACAAAGCTGCCAAGAACCTGAAAGTGGTGGGCCGTGCGGGCAACGGGGTGGACAACATCGACATCGAAGGTGCCACCAAACGGGGGATCATTGTGGTGAACACCCCGGAAGCCAATGTCATTTCCGCTGCCGAACACACCATCGGCCTGATGCTGGCCTCCTGCCGGAACACCGTACGGGCCCAGAAGATGATCGAAAGCCGGGTCTGGGACCGGAAGAATCTGAAGGGCGTGGAACTGTACCACAAGACCCTGGGGATTATCGGCCTGGGTCGGATCGGTACCCTGGTGACCAAACGGATGCAGGCTTTTGAAATGAAGGTCATCGCCTACGATCCCTACATCCCGGATGCCCGGTTCAAACGGCTGGGGGTGGAAAAATGTGAAACCCTGGATGATCTGCTGGCCAAGGCCGATATCATCACCATCCATACTCCCAAAACGGAAGAAACCATCAACATGATCGGCAAGGAAAAACTGAAGAAATGCAAGAAGGGCGTCCGTCTGGTGAACTGCGCCCGGGGCGGCCTGTACAATGAACAGGCCGTGGCGGAAGCCATCCAGGAAGGCCAGGTGGCCAGCATCGGTCTGGACGTGCTGGTGGACGAACCCAAACCCATTTCTCCCCTGATCGGTCTGGACCAGTGCGTGCTGACGCCCCACCTGGGAGCTGACACCGTGGAAGCCCAGGACAAGGTGGGCATCTCCATTGCCCAGGAAGTGGTGAACGTGCTCAATGGTCAGATGGTGCCCAACGCGGTGAACCTGCCGGCCCTCCATCCTCAGGAACTGGAAGGGATGTTGGGATACCTGCAGCTGGGTGAATGCCTGGGCAAACTGTACTACCAGCTGGAAAAGGATCCGGTGGATAAGGTGGAAGTGGTTTATGAAGGCCCTGCCGCCAACCTGGAAACCACCCTGATCACCCGGAGCATCCTGAAGGGCCTGTTCGATCCCATCCTGAAGGAACGGGTGAACATGGTCAATGCGGAACTGGCTGCGGAAACCCGTGGGGTGGCCGTGGTGGAAGGCAAGATGAACGGGGAAGACCGGCTGAACCGGGTATCCGTGAAGATTTCCAGCGGGAACAAGGTATTTACCGCCGCCGGCATGGTGGCACCGGACGAAACGCCCCACATCACGGAAGTCCAGGGCTACCACTATGACCTGGTGCCGGAACACTACATGATCCTGGCCAAGAACGACGACAAGCCCGGGATGATCGGCCAGATGGGGACCCTCCTGGGGGCAGCCCATGTGAACATCGCCAACATGCAGGTGGCCCGGAAGCCCAAAACCGGCAACGCCATGATGATCATGACCGTGGACAGCCCGGTGGAAAAAGCCACCCTCCAGATGATCGCCGGCCTGGACGGCATCCAGAGCGCGGATTTTGTGACCCTGTAAAGAGAACGGCTGCCGCAGGCAGCCGTTCTGTCACTGGTCTCTAGTCACTAGCGGAAGGAAGGAACCTGGGCTGCGGGTTCCTTTCATTCGGCCGTTGACCGTTGACCCTTGACAAAAAAAGACTGCCGCTGATGCGGCAGCTTTTTTTTACCTCTTTTTCCTCCCTGCAATATGGGTCAGATCCAGGGTATTGATCCGGTTGAAATACTCCCGGATCAGCTGGATGAAACAGGACACGTACCGGGGATGGTACCGGTTTTCGTAATAGGCCAGGTACAGGTCGTGGGACACAGGGTTCCGCTTGTAGAGCACCGGAAACACATTCACATCCGGTGCCAGATCCTGCTGGACCTTGTGGAGGGGCATGGTGGTGGAAAAGGCGGCACAGAGCCCCTGGGAGGCCAGGGCCACGCTCATCCGCAGGTAACCGGTGGACAGGTACACCCGGGGTACCACTCCGGCTTCCTCGAAACAGTTGGCAATGATGCTCCCCAGCTTGTTGGGAGGGGTGATCAGCAGGAAGGGCAGTTTGGCAAAATCTTCCAGCTGGGCTCCCCGGCGGGACTGTTCCTTGATGGCGGCAGCCGCCTCAGGACCGTAATACTGTTCCAGAAGCCGGTCGGAGACCAGGAGATACAGCTGGTTGGACAGGAGCAGAGTACTGGACAGCCCGGGCAGGTTCTCGTTCCGCACCGACAGCACCACATCCAGTTCCCCCTGGTCCAGTTTGGCCATAAGGTGGCCTGAGGTATCATCTGTAAGGGCCAGGGACACGTTGGGGTATTGCTGGGAGAAGGTGGGCAGGATGCTGGGAAGCATGTAGTTGTACCGGACAAAACTGGCTCCGAACCGGATCACCCCCCGGGATTCATCGATCAGCTCCGAAAGGGTTTCCCGGAACTCCTTTTCCTGGTCCGCCACGGACGAAGCGAAACGGAGCAGGGTCCGTCCTGCCTCGGTGAGAGACAGCCGGGGTTTTCGGTAGAACAGGGGCGTGCCGCAGTCCTTTTCCAGCCGGGCAATGTGGTTGGACAGGGTCTGCTGGGACAGGAACAGCCGGCGGGCCGTGTGGGTCATGTTCAGGTCCTTGGTCAGTTCCCGGAAGTAGTACAGACTTTCCAGATCCATGGAATATCCTCCTTTGGCAGTATGAAACTTCATTCTACAAATAAATTTTGTTGTTAATCCAAATTATAACTGTTTTACTTTGTAGATGCAAGAAGTTATCATACAATTGTGAAAAGGAAATGACGGAACAGAGAAAGCCCCGTCATCATCAGAATGATACAGTCAAGTTTTAAGGAGGAATTGATTATGTCCATTGGAAACCGTGTATTTTTAAAGAAACCCGAAGCCCCTCAGGAACTGCTGGATGCCTTCAGCACCATTCCTGCCGCCAATATTGCTGATACCATGGGCCGTCTGGTGGGGATGCATCCCCGGATCAGACTCCAGAGCGCTCCCCAGAAACCCATTACCGTTGGCCGGGCCCTTACCATCAAAAACTGCGCCGGGGACAATCTGATGATCCATCAGGCCCTGAACATGGCCAAACCCGGTGACGTGCTGGTGGTCTCCAACGATGGAGGGGAAAGCTACCGGTCCCTGATGGGAGAAATCATGTTCACCTATCTTATGGGCACCGGCGCTGCCGGAATCGTGTTCGACGGCCCCATCCGGGACATCGATGCAGTACGGGAAATGAAAATGCCGATTTATGCAACGGGAACCAACCCGGCCGGCCCTTATAAAGAAGGACCTGGGGAAATCAACGTGCCCATCTCCTGCGGGGGCATCAGCGTAAACCCGGGGGACCTGATCGTCATGGATGCGGATGGGGTCATTGTGATTCCCCTGAAGGACGCGGAAACGGTGCTGAAAAACGCCCGGGCCTTCCAGGAAAAAGATGAAGCCAAACTGAAACTGACCCAGGAAGGCCGGTCCAACCGGGATTGGGTGAAGAAACTGGTGGAACAGAAACAGATCGAAATGATCGACGCCATGTACAACGAATGAGGAACGGGGGAACCATCATGAATATTGGATTTATCGGCTTCGGCGAAGCGGCATTCAACATTGCACAAGGGTTGTATGGAGAAGGAATCCAGGGCATCAAAGCTCACGATGCCATGCAGAATCATGAAGTCATGGGCAAACTGGTCCACAAACGGGCAGAAGAAGCCCATGTGACCCTGGTGGATGATTCCAAGGACCTGGTGGACTGGGCGGATGTGGTGTTCGCCGCCGTGCCTTCCACCTTTACCATGGGGGTCTGTGACGAAATCAAAGACCATCTCCGGAAAGGCCAGCTGTACGTGGATGTAAGCGCTTCCACCCCCGCCACCAAACAAGCCATCTGGGAAAAGATCAAAAACACCGGGGTCCTCTTTGCCGATGCGGCCATGCTGGGGTCCCTGCCCAAAAAGAAACACCAGGTGCCCATTACCGCCAGCGGCAACGGAGCAGCCGCCTTCAAGGAAACCATGACTCCGTATCATATGGACATTACCCTGGCCGGTGAAAAAGCCGGGTCCGCCTCCGCCATCAAACTGGTGCGCAGCATCTTCATGAAAGGGATCGCCAGCCTGATGATTGAAATGCTGGAAGGGGCCCACGCTTATGGAGTGGCCGACGAAGTGGTGAACTCCCTGTCCAAATCCCTGGACGGTACCCCCTTCGTATCCCACCTGAACCGTCTGGTCACCGGTACCGGGGTCCATGCCAAACGGAGAGGCCATGAACTGGAAGGCTCCATCGATCTGCTGAAAGACGCCGGTGTGGAACCTCTGATGACCACGGCCGCCAAAGCCTCCCACGAAATGCTGGTGCCCTTCGACTTCGCCGAAAAATTCGTGGATGCCGCTCCCACCAAATGGGAACAGATCGTGGATCCCCTGCTGGAAGAAGCGGAGAAGAGAAAGAAGTAATACGGTTCTTGGAATTGCTGTCAAAGGATATGGAGGTGTTGTACTTTTCGTGCAATGCCTCCATATCTGTATGGCGGTAGACTTCATGGAAATGTGAAGCGAAACCGTAGGAGCTGCACGTTTGGCAGTCTGCAGAATTGAAGATTGTTTGTTCATAGAGAGGCAAATGATCAGTAACCTGACAGTCTTACAGAATCAAAAGCTTTCAGCCAATCAACAAAATATATTTGTTGATTAAGATAAATATCATTGTTTTACTTTGTAGTAAGGAGTGGCTATCATAATAGGTGTGAAGATAACGGCAAGGAAAATACTAAATGATGAAATATCAAAATATTTTATCATTTGCGAAAACAATGATGATATAGGAGGGAAACGATGGATGAAGATACTTTGCTGATCAAAAATGGCCTAGTAATGGATCCGGCAGTAGGGATGAGAGAAAAAAGAGATTTGGCCATAAGAAATGGAAAAATTCTAGCACTGGGAGATTTTTCACAGGAACAAACAAAGTTTGTTGTGGATGCCAAGGGATGTTATGTGACTCCAGGATTGATCGACCATCATGCTCATGTTTATCCACTTATGAAAACGGGTATTCCATCGGAATCTCTCTGCTTTTCATCAGGCGTTACTACGGTGGTGGATGCTGGAAGTACCGGATATGCAACGTATGAAGGATACAGGAACTTTATCCAGTCTGAGACGCTGCTGCAGATTCGTCCTTACCTAAATATCTGTGCTACGGGTCTGGCAACATTGCCTCACTTGGAAAATCTTGACCCGGACTCCTTTGATGAAGGTCGGATCGCAGAAATCTTTGCCAAATTTCCAGGGGAGTTTGAAGGTTTGAAAATCAGGACCAGTAAGAATATTGTAAAGGAATTTGGCTTCCGTCCTTTAGATCGGACGTTGGAAATTGCTGAGAAAATAGGGGTTCCCATTATGGTTCATTGCACCAATCCTCCTGGACCCTTGGGAGAAGTCATTCGGCGGCTGCGGCCGGGGGATGTATTGACCCATATGTATCAGAATATTGGACCAACTCTATTGGATGATAAACAGAAGGTGATCCCTGAAGCTTACAAGGCACGGGAACAGGGTGTTATCTTTGAAGCGGCAGACGCCCGGGCCCATTTTTCTTTTGAAATCAGTGAGCCTGCCATTGCCCAGGGCTTTTTACCAGATATCATAGCAACCGATCTTACCCAGTTCAGTATGAATCAGCGGCCCACATCATTCAATCTGGCCATGCAGATTTCTAAATACACCTATTTGGGAATTGATTTTTATGAGGTTTTGCGGAGATGTACGGAAAATCCGGCCCGAGTAATGGGAAAATTGGATACCATCGGGACACTGGCACCTGGTTCATATGCAGATGTGGCCATCTTGAAGCCAGTACAGTGGGAAAATGAATTTGGTGATCGACCATACTATGAGCCGGAAAGACAACTGCGCAAAGGGAAGATGCTTTATAAACCCATGATGACTATAAGAAGTGGAAAAATCGTCTATAGGGATATGCTTTTTTAAAGGGAGGAGAAGCCATGAAAATGGGATTGTTGAAAAAAGCGGGCCTGCTGGCCATGACAGTGGTGCTGTGTGCCGGCTGTGGAAAAGCAAAACCCACAGCTGATTCGCTGGCAGCAGACTGGCCGAAAAAATCTGTAAACATGATTGTTCCCTGGAATGCTGGTGGTGATACAGATATTTATGCAAGAATCCTTGCAAAAAAACTGGGGGATAAATTCGGGCAGACTTTTGTGGTGGTGAATACCCCTGGAGGAACAGGGATAGTAGGTTCCAAGACAGCTATGGTTGCCAAACCGGACGGGTATACGATGCTGTTTGGGCATACCGGATCCAATACGGTACAGCAGGCAACCGAAACCATTGATTTTGACTATAACAAGGACTTTTTAACTGCTGGGACGGCCATACAGGATAACACCTATACAGTTGTGGTTAAAAAGAGCTCTGGATGGAAAAATTTACAGGAGTTCATCGCTTATGCCAAAGCAAATCCCGGCAAAGTCAGATATTCCCAAGTATATGGGACTGTGACTCATTACGTTGGTTCCAAAATGGAAGAAACCATGGGAATCCAAATGAATATGCTGGATGTGGGTGCCGGTGGGGCAGAACGGTTGGCTGCTTTTATGGGGGACCAGGTAGATGTACTGGCCGCCAACTATCTGAATGTACGGGATTATATTGAAAAAGGAGATTTTATTCCCTTGGGGGTATGCTCGGCCAAGCCCATGCCGGCTGCACCTAATATTCCTACCTTTAAGTCTCAGGGATACGATATCGATTTCCCCAAGAGTTATGAAATCAAGTTCCCTAAAAATACAGATCCCAGAATTGTAGCAAAGATGCAAAGTGCACTGAAAGAAATTACAGAGGATCCGGAATTCAAAGATGCCCTGGCAAAATATTGTGCTATTGCTGTTTATCGGTCCGGAGAGCAGTCTGTAGAAGAAGATGCAAAGTTGGTTGAAGAAGTGAAGAAGTCACTGAAGGATTGATGAAGAGGGAGCACAGAATTTGCTCAATGGATTTCTCTTGGAAATCTCTTCGTTAAGAGAATAATCATGAAGGAGGGAATAGAAAATGAGCGATAAAATGAAAAATATTATCAGCTCCATTGGATTTCTGGCTTTAGGCGCATTTTTCTACATGCAGTCAACCGGAATAAAAATCATCATGAAAAAAGATTTAGGGTCCGGTTTCTTTCCTAAAGTAATTGGAGTCAGTATGGTTGTGATGGCTCTCGTGGAGCTGTTCCTTACGGTGTCCAATAAAAAGAATGAAGAAGTGAATGGCTCTCTGGAAAGAATAGAAGAAAAAGCAGAACAGGAAGAGCCGGCAGCAGAGGCTGCAGCAGAGGCTGATACTGACCGAAAAGGGTTGATTTTGACAATTGTGGCCATGTGCTGCTATGCAGTTTTGTTTGATGGGTTGGGGTTCATTCTTTCTACCATTTTGTATCTTTTTGCGCAGATTACGATTTTGAGCACGGAGAAAAATCGTAATTACCCGTTTTTTGTAGGAATCTCTGTTGCAGCAAGTTTCATCATCTATGGGATTTTCGTTTACCTGATCGGTATGCCATTGCCTACAGGTTTACTAGACATGATTTAGAAAGGTGGGAATAAAATGATTGCTCAAGCATTGATGAATATTTTCAATCCCACATGCCTTTTGCTGATTTGTTTGGGGGTATGCGTAGGAATTATCTTTGGGTCCATTCCTGGATTGTCAGCTACCATGGCGGTGGTCCTTTTCCTTCCTTTGTCTTTTGGACTGGAACCGGCCAACGGCATTTCTCTTTTGATTGGTTTGTATATGGGCGGTATTTCTGGTGGTTTGATTTCAGCCATTTTGTTGAAAATTCCTGGTACGCCTTCTTCTATTGCGACGGTACTGGATGGCGGGCCCATGGCAGATAAAGGAGAAGCTGGTAAGGCTTTGGGAGCGGGAATCCTTTATTCCGCCATTGGTTCTTTGATCAGTATTGTGGCATTGATTTATATTTCTCCTTATCTGGCTGCACTGACTCTGAAATTTACCCCTGTTGAATATTTTGCCATTGCCATATTCTCTTTGTCCATTATAGCTAGTTTGTCCGGAGATTCCCTGGTAAAAGGTTTACTGGCAGGCCTGTTGGGCATTGGATTTTCTCTGGTGGGGATGGCGCCCATCGATGCGATTTCCCGCTTCACTTTTGGCAGTTTTGACCTGATGGGCGGGTTCAACATCATTGTTTTACTGGTAGGAGTATTTGCTGTAACGGATATTATCATGGCAGGATTGGGCCGGAAACATTTGGACGATGCCTACCAGAAGAAACCATATCATTTAAAAGGTTTTGGCATTACCTTGAAGGAATTCAAGGAACAGTTTGGCAATATGATTCGGAGTTCTTTGATTGGCATCGGAATCGGGATATTGCCGGGTATTGGCGGCAATGTGGCAGGGCTCCTGTCTTATACAGCTACAAAGAATGCTTCCAAGTATCCGGAAAAATTCGGAACCGGTATTGTGGATGGGGTCATTGCCTCTGAAACCTCCAACAATGCTGTTATCGGCGGTTCCTTGATTCCCCTTTTGACCATGGGAATTCCTGGTAATACAGTAGCAGCTGTACTCCTGGGCGGATTGACCATTCATGGCATTAACCCTGGTCCCTTGATTTTCCAGAAGAGCGGAGTTTATGTTTATGGAATTTTCTTTGCACTGATTGTAGCTACCCTTGCTATGTTGGTGTTTGAGAGGGGAGCATTACCTATCTTTGTTAAACTGCTGGATGTTCCCAAACACATTTTGCTTCCTATTGTTATGGTCTGCTGCGCTGTAGGAGCTTTCTCCAGCAGCTCCCGGGTATTTGATATCTGGTGCATCCTGGGCTTTGGGATGTTGGGTGTAGTAATGAAATATTTCAAGATTCCCAGTACTCCGCTGATCATCGGATTCATTCTTGGGCCTATGACCGAAGAAAATTTAAGAAGAGCGCTGCAGGCCAGTGCCGGAAGTATTTCCGTATTTTTCACCAGACCTATTTCTTTGGGGTTCCTGGTGGCTGGATTCCTGTTTGTAGCCTATATTCTCTATAACAAATACAAGAACAATGGGGAAAATACTCTGGGCGAAAAAGAATAAATAGTAGGAAGTAACAGAGAATGGGATAAAAGAATCTCATTCTCTGTTTTTTAGTTTTTAAAATTTTAATAAACCAAGTTGAAAATCGTATGATCAACAAAAATAATTTGTTGGCTAAGCAAAATATGCGTGTTTTACTTTGTGAGTAGAATAAGTTATTATACAATTGCGAATAAAACGATAACCATTTCGGAGGCTAGCACCGGCAATGGGGAAATGCATCAGAGTATAAGGAGGATTTAGTTTATGACACCGATGGTACTAGCATTAGGAATTTTGGCAATTACTATAATTTGCTTTATTTGGGAACCATTTCCCATTGCCGTAACGGCTGTTTTGGCATCAATATCTTATGGACTTCTGGGTATTGTGAAGATGAACACGGTATTCGCCGCCTATGACAACAATACCAATATCTTGTTGGCCGGAATGATGATTGTAGGAGCATCTCTGTTCCATACCGGAATTACGGATGCCATTGGTAAGAAGATGGTAGCCATTACCGGGAAGAGCGAACGAAATATCCTTTTGGCAACATTGATAGTATCTTGTGTACTTAGTTCTGTCTGCAGTAATATTGGAGTCATGGTAGCTATGGCTCCGTTGGTTACTGCAATGTGTGTATCTGCCGGCATTGGCCCCTCCAAAGCACTGCTGGGCCTTTTGTTCGGTGCCCAATTTGGCGGTTTTGTAACGTTGGTTGGTGTGGGATCCAATGCAGCAGCAGCGGCGGCCATGGGTGAACTGGGACTGACCCCTTTTGGATTTTTTAGCATTACCCCTTTTGGCATTGGGGTATGCATTGTAGGAACGCTATACTTTACCTTTATTGGTTCCAAAATGATTCCCGATACAGGATACATTCCTGAATTTGCAAAGATTGAAAAGAAAGAACTGAATAAATCCAAAGCTGCGATTGCTTCCATTACAATGTTGGTGGTATTGGCCATTATTGCTTCCGGAAGCAAATTAATCCCCATGCATGTGGCTGCGGTCTTGGGCGCATGCGTGATTGTAGCCACCCGTTGCATGACGATGAAAGAAGCACTGGCTGCCATAGATTGGAACTGTTTGATTCTGGTAGGCGCCCTCAGCGTTATTTCGTCTGGTGTACAGGCAAGCGGGGCAGGACAGGCAGTAGCAGATTTGATTATCCATATATTAGGAGATAATCCCAGCCCATTTATGATTTCAACCGTGATTTTCTGGGCAGCAGCTGGACTTACACAGATCATGTCGAATATCCCCACCATTCTGGTGTTTATGCCTATTGGAGTTTCTATTGCCCAGGAAATCGGGGTTAGTCCTTATCCTGTGGCAATGATCATCACCCTTGCCGGTGCCGCATCTTATGCTACCCCGTTTGCAGCTCCCCAAAATATGATGACCGTAGGTTGGACCCAGTATAAATTCTTGGATTTTCTCAAAATCGGAATTCCCATGGTAGTATTGACGTATCTGGTTATTGTTGGGCTGATTCCTATTTTCCTGCCATACTGAGGAGGGCTTATAATGACGGTTTCCTGTAAAGGATTCTATGATATTCATCTTCATCCTGGGCCGGATGTTTCCCAACGAAAATTTTCTGATGAAGAAGTTGCTGAAAGACTGTCAAAAAAGGAATTTTCTGGATTTGTCCTAAAAAATCATTTTTCTGAGACTGCCAGCAGGGCGGCGCTTCTCCAACCCAGATATCCGTCCATGCTCATTGTTGGCGGGATTGTCCTAAATAGGACTGTGGGCGGACTGAACCCTTATGCTGTGGAAAATTGCAGCAAACTGGGCGGGCGGATTTGTTGGATGCCCACGTTGGAATCCCGCAGTTACCAACAGAAAAAACGTCCGGACCTGACGGAGCAGGAAGCAGATTCTTATCTCTATCTTTTAGACCCTGAAGGAAAGCTGAAACCAGAAGTGATTTCTGTATTGGAAACTGTAGCCCGATGCAGAATGGCCCTGGCTACCGGGCATATTAGTGCTCAAGAAGGACTGGCTGTTCTGCAGAAAGGAAAAGAATTGGGGATCCAGGTATTGATTGCCACTCATGCGGATAATCCGGCTGATTATTATACAAAGGAAGAGAGAAAGAAAGTTGTCCAATTGGGAGGTTTCATAGAACACTGCTTTTTTAATGTACGTCGTGGAGATACTCCAGTAAAAGAGATAGTGGAAGAAATCCGAGAACTTGGAGCTGATCATGTGGTTTTATCATCAGATGTAGGACAGGTAAATTCTCCTTATCCAGATGAAGCTATGGAAATGTTTGCTGGAATGCTGTTGGAAAATGGCTTGTCCCAGGAGGAATTGGATTATTGTATGCGGAAAAATCCACAAAAAATATTGGAAGCATAAAAAGCAGCAAGAAAGTATTGATGATAGGAAAAATATTTTTCAAGGGAAACAGATACAGAAATCAATAAATTTGGCACCAAAAATATTGTAATTTCAATATTTTTGGTGCCAAATTTATTTTTAGTTCTATGGAAATCTATTACACCGGACGAAGTAAACCAAAAACCGTAAAGTATAGACTAACAAAAACCTGGAAATAAGATTTTCGTAAAGTATAGAAGAACACTTTTCGGCTATTTCCCTGGAACGGCTCTCTTCGATTCAATCAGACCGGTACTTTTAATGGACCGGGACCCCCATGGGCCCATAAGCGCAGCAAGTCCGGGATGACCGGGCGGGATTGCGGGGGGCAACCCTGGGTCAAGATGGCTCATTTCATTGTTTTGCAATTCTCTAGGTCAGATGATATACTGGCAGTAGGCAAAATGTTGACAGTGCTCTTGAAGCACGCGAAAAACCCGGTGCGGCAACACCGGGTTTTTCTGTACCATTTTGGAGAAGGCAGTTTAAACCTTAGGCTGACTGCCGCTGATGCTTCTCGTCCAGCCATTTGCAAAGGTAGTAGGCGACTACGCTTGCCGCGACAGAGAGCAAAAATGTTGACAGAAGACTCAAGAAGCACACCCGGCCGCTGACCGCTGACAGGATCTGCCGCTCAAGCGGCAGATCTATCACACCTCTGTCAGCAAAAATCCCATGTAAAAAGGCAGATTCAGCACCTGTCCATTGCGGCTCAGCTGGGTATCTGCCAGCTTGATACCCTGGGTTGCATGGTACCGTTCCGGCTGTGCCAGGATGGTTTTCAGGCTTTTGGCATAACCGTTTGTGGCCTTTACTTCCACCAGGGTTGCTTTTCCCTGATACCGGATCACAAAATCGATTTCCAGACCGGAATTTTTATGGAAATAGTACAGCTTCCGGCCCATTTTGTTGAAAAAATCGGCGGCCAGGTTTTCATAAAGGGCTCCCTTGTATCCTTGCATATTCCCAGGTTAAAATATTTTTCAAGGGAAATAGATAGTACAATCAATAAATTTCGTACTAAAAATATTCTGATTTTAATATTTTTGGCACGAAATTTATTTTCAGCCCTAAATAATAATGATAAAATTTGCAGGCAAATTTTAATGAATGGATAAAACCGCAGGCCGGGAAGGGCGGGCCGGCGGCACGCCCCTACCT
>ERZ791911.529-NODE-529-length-26433-cov-4.814618_pt1 | contig 26433 bp, 30 predicted proteins | sample MGYA00510142_ERZ791911 | MGnify/ENA primary metagenome ERZ791911 (study PRJEB30046, sample SAMN00792056) | human gut metagenome | study: EMG produced TPA metagenomics assembly of the A metagenome-wide association study of gut microbiota in type 2... | reverse complement strand
GCAGTCCAGACAAACGGACAGTTGATGTGTTATAATATAGTCAAATAAAGAAAAATGGAGGAATATATCAATGAGTTCCATAAACCTTGAAAACCTGACTATACCGAAATCGACAAACTGTAGATTTCTGCTTAGCGCTTGCCCTGAGCTTGAAAGCGTAACGCTCCCCAAAAACGCAACGTTTATTCATTCTATGATCTTTGGCGAATGCTCCAAGCTAAAAAATGTAGACATACCTGACACAGTAACTACTATTGGTTATGGAGCATTTAGAGGCTGTACCAGCCTTGAAAGTATAACTATACCTGCCTCAGTGGAGACCATTGGTGACAGTGCCTTTCGGCAGTGTAAAAATCTTACGGACGTAAATATCCAAAACGATCCGACAAACACAACGTCCCCTGCTTCTTTAAAGACGATAGGTCCTAATGCCTTTAAAGATTGCGAAAAATTAAAAAATATAAATATACCCGATTCGGTGACACGCATCGGAGAGAGTGCGTTCATGAGTTGTACAAGCCTTGAAAGCCTCACGCTCCCTGATTCTGTAACGAGAATAGAAAATGAAGCATTTGCTTCCTGCGAAAGATTGAAAAATATAACTATACCTGACAGCGTGACGGATATAGGATGCGAGGTGTTCAATGGTTGTACCAGCCTTGAAAGCATTACGCTCCCTGATTTCATAACGAGAATAGAAAATAAGGCATTTGCTTCCTGCAAAGGTTTGAAAAATGTAACTATACCTGACAGCGTGACGTATATAGAAGGCGAGGCGTTCAATGGTTGTACCAGCCTTGAAAGCATTACGCTCCCTGATTCTTTAACTAGAATAAAATATTGTGCATTTGCTTCCTGCGAAAGATTGAAAAATATAACTATACCTGACAGCGTGACGTATATAGAAGACGAGGTGTTCAATGGTTGTACCAACCTTGAAAGCATAAAATTACCTGAGTCCTTAGAGAACATTTACCGCAATGCCTTTAGGGAGTGCAAAAAGCTTGCAAGCATAACTATCCCCAATGGCATTATTGTCATAGACACCGGCGTATTTGCAGATTGTGAAAATCTTAAATATGTAAAGCTCCCTGACTCACTAAAGAAAATAGCCGCTGTTGCGTTCCAAAATTGCCGCAGTCTAAAAAACATCACCCTGCCCGACACATTAAAAAGCATAGGCGATTATGCTTTCAGCGAATGTACAAGCCTCGAAAGCATTGAACTTCCCCTTGGTGCAACAGACATTGAAAATTTTGCATTTCATCAGTGCAAAAGCCTTAAAAGCATAACTATCCCGAATTCAGTGTTCATCATTGGCGCACACGCATTCGACGGCTGTGAAAGCCTTGAAAACATTACGCTCCCTGATTCCATAACGGAAATAGACTCCTTCGTATTTCATGGCTGTCAAAGCTTCAAAAGCATGATCATACCCGATAGCGTGACAGCTATACATAGCGATGCGTTCGAGAAATGTTCCAGCCTTGAAAGCATAAAAATACCTGAGTCCGTAGACAGCATTGAATGGAATGCCTTTAAAGGGTGCAAAAAGCTTACAGGCATAACAATCCCAAATGGCGTTACTGTCATAAGCGACAGCATATTTGAAAATTGTGAAAGCCTTGAACACATAAAGCTGCCTGATTCAATAGATAATATATACAATAATACTTTCGCAGGCTGCAGTAGTCTTGAATACATCACCATTCCCGACGCAGTCAAAAGTATAGGCAGTTATGCTTTCAGCAAATGTAAAAGTCTTGAAAACCTTGAGATACCATATGGCGTAACAGATATAGGCTTCATGGCATTTTATAACTGCAAAAATCTTAAAAACATAACTATCCCGACTTCATTAAATTACATCAATTCATATGCATTCAGCGAATGTGAAAGCCTCGAGACCGTGACCATAATATCAGACTGCACCAGCAAGATCATAGACGTAAGAGAACTTGATCTTGACACCATGGATCAGTGGATATTCCTCTATTTCTGATTACTCCGCCTTGACAAAGCGTTGCTGATAAGATATAATGAAATTATTGTAGTAAAATTATAGAAGAATGGAGTACCTGATATGGGAAAAATAACATGGAGAAGCACATTTGAAGATGTGCAAAAACTGTTAGAAAATGGTGACGAAACGTTTATACAACAGATAAAATACTTGAATAGTAAGCAATTTCAAACAGAAACAGATAAGGGTTATCGGCAAAGAAATTTCCATTTTTTCATGGCGATAGTTTTGCAGGGGGTACAGTCAACAAAAGACAAAAAACATATCTTGAATTTTCTTCATATATTGTATCCTGACCCCAATAAAAAAACCTATGAAAATCCTTCAACGTGGTCAAGAAATGCTGGTAATTTTGTTGACGGGAAGGGAAATAACCTTGTTACAAAAATAAATGATGCCTTAAGGTTAATACCTAAAGATACCGAAATGGACGTTTTTAGAACGGGTGATTGGGTCAATTTTAAAGACAGCAGTGGAAAAGCTATCTTTAGGGACGCCAATAATAACATCATATTTATTGACGGCGAACAAAGAGCCAAAGAGAAAATGAAACAAATAGCAGAATTTCTAATAGACAACGTCCAAATCACATCTGGCGGAGGTTTTTCACTTATGGTAGATACATATTCACTGTTAAAAGAAAACAAACAGCTCATTTTAAACGGCGCACCTGGCACAGGAAAGACCTTTTCCGCAAGAAATGAAATTGCCGACAAGCTGTTGGGCGAAAACGCTGATAAAAATATACAAATGGAAATGGTGCAATTCCACCCCTCATATGACTACACAGACTTTATCGAGGGCATAAGACCAAACCTTGCAAGCGGAAGCATAGGCTACACATTAAAAAACGGCTCTTTCAAGTCATTTTGCAGAAAGGCCGGCGTAATAGAGCGTATACAGGCTTCAGGCAAAAAGGTGACGGAAGATGCCATAAAAGAGTTTCTCTCTGACAAGGACAAGTCTATCGTTGATTTCTGGATAAACAAGATAAACGAGGAGGGCTTTGATGCTGAAAACATAAAGCCAGCCGACCTCCCTCCTTTCCTTTTTATCATTGACGAGATAAACAGAGCGGAAATATCAAAAGTCCTTGGTGAAACCATGTTCTGCTTGGACGCAGACTACAGAGGAGAAAAAGGCAGGATAGCTACGCAGTATTCTGCGCTGGCAACTGACGAAACATTCTATATAAATATGGATAACGATAAGTTCTTTATCCCCTCAAATGTGTATATCATAGGCACAATGAACGATATCGACAGAAGCGTAGAGGTCTTTGACTTTGCTTTAAGAAGAAGATTTGCTTGGCATGAAGTCACCGCAGAAGCCGTAATGGATAAGGTCTTAAAGGCAATGGGCGTAGATAATGCGCTTGGCAATTATTATGATGATTATGTATTAAAAATAACAGCCCTCAATAATTCCATTAATAACACCCTTAAACTTAACAGACATTATCACCTCGGGCCGTCATATTTTGCAAAGATACTGCTGTATCTTGACGGAAATGGCTACAAAAAAGCAAGAGAAGAAGTGTGGGATAACCACCTCTCTCAGATATTGTATGAGTATGTAAAGGGCAAGAGAACTGAAAGCGAAGTAGCGAAAATAGGTGAGAATTTTAAGGCTTGATCGGAGGAGCAAAATGGATAATCATATAACGATCAGTCTTAAAGATAACCAAAGCTATGATAACGCGTATTCATTGGTCTATGATGATGAGGCAACTGATGAAAAGGAAATACCCGAAAGCTATTGGGAGGATATCAAGCAGGTCAGCGACCTAAATCAGATAAAGGGCAGTAATATCATCACCATACCTTCTCAAAACCGAAACAAAAACAAAGAGATATTTTCACGAGTCAATGACAAGCTTTTCACCTACAATTGGGTGGGCGTGCTGTCCTGCAGAAGCAAAGGTGAAGAAATTGAAGCTAACTACCGAATAGAAATAAGGTCACGCTTTGACAAGGACGATAAACAGTATTTCCTGCTCTATCTATTGTGCAGTGTGTGCGGTATAAATGTTTTTGACCTGAGCGTAAACAGCGAATCAGAAAGCGACTATACTGCCATAATGGTGCTTCTGTTTCTTATGAAGCTTATGGAAGCCTACGAAGACGGAATATACAAAGAGTATGTGCGAAAGAGATACAACGAGTATGACTTCAAGGGCGTTATGGATATCAACAGGCACATAAAGATAAACAATCCCTTTTTAGGAAAGACCGCATATTCCACAAGAGAGTATTCCTACGACAACGATATTCTATGCCTCATACGCCAAACTCTCGACTATATCAAAGACTATTTCCCCGACATTTTGAAAGGCTATCTCAACAACAACGTTATCCTCAACGAGATAATAGACGCCATAGAAAATGCAACGCCCTCATATCGAATGAACGTGAACTATTCCGACTCCATGAAGTGCAGAAGAGAGATAACTCACCCTATGTATCAGAAGTACGAGGACGTAAGAAAGCTCGCATTGATGATATTGCAGGAATCAGGTCAGAACGTGTTTGACGATAAAGAAGAAGACACCTTTGGCATACTCATTGATATCTCATGGCTGTGGGAGGAGTTTATCGCTGTCAAGCTGTTGAACGAATATAGCTATGAACATTTGCTTACCGACAATTCCAAAGGAAGCCTGCAATGGTCTAATAAAGAATATTGGTATCCTGACTACATAGAAAAGGGCAAATCCGATTCCAAAAGAAACGTATTTGACGCAAAATACAAGTTCTGGGAATGGAATAAAGACGCTGATATCCACCAGCTATTGTCATATCTTTTCCTGACAGGCGGTGACACCTGCGGAATAATCTATCCCTCTCAGGAAGAACATTGTGTTTTTAGTTTTAAGAAAATTAATTCATTTTCATCATTTTATAAAGCCGTTCCTACGATATACAAGCTTCCCCTTTTTATTCCGTCAAGCGAATACGATGACTATGGAGAATATTACAAAAAAATCAATATATCCATACAAGCATGGAAGCAAAGCTTCTCAGCACAGATAGCCACATCTTAATAAAACAAAACCGCTCCCCGTGACATCACGAAGAGCGGTTTTTTTATACAAATTGTATGGGGGCAGCGTCCTCGACGTCCCATTTATTGACCATGTGTCATGCTCTTGACCTTACTTTTCAGACTTTGTAAAGAATATCGCCTTTATAAGCTGGATAACGAGCATAGAGCCAAAGCTTAGAATGTATATCCATGCAAACTGCATACCTGTCATGTCTGCTATCTTGAAAAGTCCTTTAAGTGGTGGAACGAGCAGAACGGAGTTTAAAAATACCATTCCAAGACCGAACGCCATAAGACCGAACTTGTTGTTGAAAAAGTCCTTTGAGAAGATAACAGGGCCTTTTTTCTTGCAGGAGAAGCCGTGGAACAATCTTGCAGAGCAAAGCACTGCGAATGCCATCGTCATACCAAGAGCTGCGCTTGTCTTGTTTCCCATAAGGAAAGCCGAAGCTACTGCTATCGCTATAACTACGCCATACAATGCTATCTCGCCCAGGAAAGGACGTGTGAGTATAGATTCGTTTGCGTTTCTTGGCTTGCGTTTCATGACCTCTTCGGAGTGAGGTTCAAGACCCAAACCGATAGCAGGAAGCGAGTCTGTAAGCAGATTAATAAACAGCAAATGTATTGCCGCAAACGGAACAGGAAGTCCAAGCAGTGAGTTGAAAAGCACCACAAGAATTGCCGCAAAGTTGCCCGAAAGCAGGAAGAGTATAGCCTTTTTAATGTTCTCGTAAATGTTTCTGCCGTTTCTTATCGCCTTGACTATAGTTGCAAAGTTATCGTCTGCGAGCACCATTGAGGCAGCGTCCTTTGAAACCTCAGTTCCTGTGATGCCCATTGCAACGCCCACATCAGCCTGCTTTAACGCAGGTGCGTCGTTCACACCGTCGCCTGTCATGGAAACTATACAGCCGTTTGCCTGCCAAGCCTTTACGATCCTTATTTTATGCTCAGGTGTAACACGAGCGTAAACAGCCTTGTCCTTTACAAAGTCAACAAGCTCTTCGTCTGAATAAGCGTCAAGCTCGTGACCCTCGACAGCCTTTGAGTTGTCGTCAAGAATACCTATCTCACGGGCAATAGCCGAAGCCGTAACGATATGGTCGCCTGTTATCATGACTGGCTTTATGCCTGCATTGCGGCATTCCGCAACAGCCGCCTTTGATTCCTCTCTCGGAGGATCCATCATAGCAATAAGACCGACAAACTCCAATCCGTCCTCGTCCTCTGGACATACGGTATCCTTGTCGAATTTTTTCTCTGCAAATGCAAGTATACGCAAACCTTTTTCCGAAAGCTCTGCCACACGCTGAGTTATAACAGCCTTTTCCTCGTCGCTTGAAGTTATCCTGTTTATAAGAACGTCAGCCGCACCCTTTACATAAAGCACCTTTTCGCCGTCGATAATGTGCAGAGTTGACATAAGCTTTCTGTCTGAATCAAATGGTATCTCAGAAATTCTAGGGAGATCTTCCCTCACCTTGTCAGTGTCGATACCAAGCTTTGTGCCGAAATTGATAAGAGCCGTTTCTGTAGGGTCGCCTATCTCAACGCCGTCCTTACAGCTTGAATCGTTGCAAAGGATCATGGCTCTTGTCATAGTCTTGACCTTTTCATCGTCAATATCAACAGCGTCAGTGTCGATTATCCTGCCGTCTACCATTATTTTTCTGACCGTCATCTTGTTCTGAGTAAGAGTACCGGTCTTGTCAGAGCATATTACAGAAACACTGCCCAAGCCCTCAACAGCTTGAAGCTTTCTTATGATAGCGTTTTCCTTTGACATTTTCTGTGTGCCGAAAGAAAGCACAATAGTAACGATAGAGCTGAGAGCCTCAGGAATAGCCGCAACAGCAAGTGCGATAGCAAACATGAACGAATCCATAAGCTTGCCGCCACGAAGCACACTAAGTCCGAACACTACTGCACAGACAATAAGTATAGCAATGGAAAGCTTCTTGCCGAACTCGTCAAGCGTGTTCTGGAGAGGCGTTTTTCTCTCTGATGCGTTTTGGATAAGCGAGGCTATCTTACCCACCTCAGTGTCCATACCAACCTCAGTGACAAGCATTTTTCCTCTGCCGTATGTGACAAAAGAGCCTGAATAAACCATGTTAGCACGCTCAGCAAGAGGCTTTTCGCCCTCTATATCGCTCATATCCTTGTCGATATTAACGCTCTCGCCTGTGAGTGCCGACTCGTTCACCTGAACAGAAGCGCACTCTACGAGTCGTCCGTCTGCACATATCTGGTCGCCTGCTTCGATAAGAAGAATGTCGCCCACTGCGATCTCCTCAGATGGGATAATGACCTTTTCACCGTTACGAAGAGCCTTAGCCGTCGGCGCAGAAAGCTTTTTAAGGTTCGTCAGTGACTTTTCAGCCTTGACGGTCTGAACTGTACCCAAGATAGCGTTCATTGTGATAACAACGAGAATTACCGCACAGCTCTCAACGTCTTTCATGAAAGCTGAAACTATCGCAGCAATAATGAGTATAAGCACAAGAAAGTCCTTATACTGCTCTAAAAAAATCACGGGAATGGACTTTTTCTTGCCCTCCGTGATAACATTTCGTCCGAACTTTTCGCAGTTTTTCACTGCCTGCTCGGTTGAAAGACCATTTTCACCTGATGAAAACTCAGTGTAAAGCTGGTCAAGTTTTTTCTGATACTGCTTCATAAAATACCACCTTTTTTATTTTTTCCTGTAGTCGCTGCCGATATACCCTTCAAAGCCTCCTTTTCTCATAGGCTCAGAAAAATAAACGCATAAAAAATCGGCAAGACGTTTATTGGGTAAACTGCGCCTGTGGCAATTTAATCAATAAAAGTCTCGCCGTTTAGATATGCAGCGGTCCCTCATCGGAACGTACTGACGCAAACATAAACGGATCTCTCCGCCAGCTACTCTCTTTTACTATGAGGTTATTATAACCTATATTTTTGATTTTGTCAATAGTTTTTTATATATTTTATTGTACATTTGCAACTCATTTGCTTGATCTCATTTTCAAACACTGCCCTTGATTATTATTCCAAAAGGTGATATAATAGCATTGGTGATAATAATGAAAAGGAAAATACTTGTAGGTCTGCTTACCGCCGTTATCTTTTTGGCTTGCGCCCTTGTGATAAATATAACCCCAAAGGTGGAGAAAGGTTCAGTTGTGCTGACCTGTGACGGAAGCAAATATGAACTTTCCGGCACTGAAAAGACACGATACTGCAACGGCAAGAGCGAGAGCCTTTCCGCTGAAAAGAGCTTTGAAGATCTGCTCTCCTCTGTACCGTCATTTAATATAAAGGCAGATGTAGATAAGGACGGCAATGTTACCCTTAAAACCCCTATGTCCGTAGAAGTCACAGGGGACAGGCTCGGTGACGTGCTTTACACTGTCTACAGCTATGACGGAAAGGTGCTTGCCAAGGAGTCCAAAAAGCTGGAGCTTCCAAAAGAGGATATTGACGGCTGTCTTGTGAAAATAAAAATTACATGGGGCAAGAAAGACACAAGCTATCTTGAAGAAGATTACTGGTTTGCCGCAATGTACAATACCGAAAGATAAACATAACATCAAAATATAGGGGCGACCTCTGGTCGCTCACTTTCTTTCTGTAAACTTTCAAACAACAAAACGTCGGACGAATTTGAAAACGTCCGACGTTTTTTTTAACATATTTGAAATCCTATTATGCCCACCATACAAATAACGCTGCCGATAAATCTCAGCTTTGTGATAGGCTCTTTTCTTATGAGCGCTATAACAAACAGCGAACACAGTATCATAGGCTGGATAAATGACGCACTCGCAAGGCTCACTGCAATAACAGCGTTCTCCGCAAGCAAACCTGCCACATTCGGAATCTTTGTAAGCACGACCACCCATGCGCCCTTTTGATTTTTCTTGAATATCTCCAAAGGCTTCGCCCTTGGCAGAAGTATGATAGCCATAAGTATAAGCGCAAAGAACAGCGCCATGGTCGAGGATATGTAATTCTCCGACGCTCTTACAACTATGCCGTAGCCGTATCTTGCCAAAAGATAGAACACCAGAGGAACAACTATCCTGCGGTAATTTATATTGCCGCTGTCCGATCTGCCTGATTTTGCGATAAAAACAAGTCCTGCAACAGTAAGCACGATAAAAAGAAACTTGAAAATGCTCGGCTTTTCACCAAGGAAAATATCCGTTGCATAGGACATGAAAAGGGTGATACCAAGCCAAGCCTTAAGCTCAAAGGCTGATATTTCATCAAGGATAATAGCCGAAAGTTTAAATTCAAGGATCTTCGACAAGCACAGCAGACCTATCGCTGCAAATGACTGCCAGCTAAGCGTAATAGTCCTGTCGAGGAAAGGCAGACAGCAAGCCATGAAAACAGCCGTTGCCGCCGCCATTAAGAATCCAAGCTCATCGCCGTTGAATTTTGCCGTTGAAACGGCGTACTTGTCACTAAGGGAACATATTGTGTAGCATACAACTACAAGTATAAGCAAAAACATTATTTTTCATTTTCCTTACTATATGATTTTCTAAAACCTGTATGCTGTGAAACATACGAAATAACGGGCGACCCAAGGTCGCCCCTACGCAAAGCCGATTTATCAGTTCTTTTTATTTTTCACAAGCCATACTACCGCCAAAATACCAAGTATCACTGAGAACAGAGTAGCAATGGCTAGACATATCCAGCTTGCATACTGACTTTGTATAAATTCGTTCTGCGATTGGCTTCCTATAAGGGTATCTACCCCAGATTGAGAGCCTAACGCTGAGAACAGTATTATAAATGCCATTCTCACATTCATTACGCAGGCTATAACGCTGTAAATATGCACTATACCCTGAAAAAGACACACTCCGCAGTCGTCCTTTACATAGCTTTTCACTCCAAGCACCGCACATACCACCGACACTGCCGTGTAGATAATGAACGCCGCAAAAAGCACTATCGTTGGCACTTTTGCCCCCTCGGTTTTCACTATCATGCTCATAAGCCCAGCCATACACCCCATGAACACAGTCGCTGCCGCAAGCCCTGCAACAGACCATTTTCTGTATAAAAGCTCTGACTTTTTTATCTGCTCTTTCTTTATCTGCTTAGGCATTTTCTTCCTCCGCCTTCTTGCTTTCAAGTTCCTCTTCAGATATCTTGAAGCGTATCCTGTCTATTTTCTGCTCGTCCTCCATTTTCACTGTCATCTCAAAAGGCGGACAGCTTATAACTTCATTCTGCTCAGGAAGTCTGTCAAGCATATCCATTATCCAGCCACCGAGAGATGTTCTTTCGGTTTCGATAGTGTCCTCCGGCAGTCCTATCCTGTCAAGAAAATCCGATACCGAAAGCTCCGCCGACGCCTCATAAACGCCGTCGCTTATTTTCACAAGGGAGGTATCCTCCTCGTCGCTTTCATCATATATCTCGCCCACAAGCTCCTCTATGATATCCTCAAGAGTACAAATACCCTCCGTGCCGCCATATTGGTCGAGCACCACCGCCATATGCACCTTTTTGCGCTGCATCTGCTTCAAGATCTCAGATATCTTGCGGTTTTCAGTTATGTAAAGGGGCTTGTTCATTATAAGGCTTATGTCCGTTTTACCCTTCAGATACATTTCAAAAAAGTCAGCCTGGTGGATAAGTCCCACAATGTGGTCTATATCCTTGTCATACACAGGAAGCCTTGAAAACTTTGTCTGCACAAAGCGTTTTTTTATGCTCTCCATATCCTCATGAAGCTCAACACCCTCGATATTTACTCTCGGCACAAGTATCTCGCTTATGGTTATCTCGTCAAAATCCAGTGCCGAACGCACAAGCTCCGACTCCTGCTCTTCAAGTACGCCCTCGTCCTGAATCTCGTCTATGATATATTTAAGCTCTTCCTCAGTAACAGACGGCTCGCTGTTCTTGTTGCCCACAATCTTTGAAACACCGCTTTTTATGCCCATAAAGATAGCCGTAATAGGTGTGATGATGAACATGAATGCGGAAAGCGGAGCCGCCATAAGAATAGAAAACCGCTCAGAATTTTCCTTTGCAAGGCTCTTAGGCAAGATCTCACCAAAAATAAGCACAAGCACTGTCATGACTACAGTAGCCAGACCCACGCTTCCCTTGCCGAATTTCTCAGTAAAAAGCACAGTCGCCAGTGATGATGAAGAAATGTTCACCACATTGTTTCCCACAAGTATGGCAGTGAGTGCCTTGTCAAAATTATCGCATATGTTCATTGCCTTCTTTGCAGACTTGTTTCCGTCGTCTGCAAGTTTTTTAAGCCTTATCCTGTTGCATGAAGAAAACGCTGTCTCCGTTGCAGAACAAATAGCAGACAGCATAAGAAGCACAGCGATGATAACAACTTTCATAAAATAAAATTATCCTTTCAGGTCAGTGTATAAATTTGCTGCCCTAGTTATAAAAATAGCACTAAAGGCAGTCATGAAAACTGACTACATATGGTTATCATAACATATTTTTTAACCAATTGCAACAGTATTATTGTAAAAACGATGTAAAAGAGTTATAATATTCTTTGTGTTCATAATATTCATATGCACAAAAGGAGATAACAAAAATGGCAAAGAAAGATAAGGACATTTTCGACAAAATAATGGACTGGAAGATATTCGGCTGGTTCAGACCCTTTTACGTCAAAAACAAGGAAATGCTTTTGTATCTGTTTTTCGGCGTACTCACCACCGCAGTCAGCTTTGTGACCGCAGGCATCTCAAAAGTACTTTTGGAGCAGGCAGGCATAGGCAAGGGCGGTGTTTCCACCACAAGCACCGTCATATCATGGATATGTGCGGTAACGTTCGCATATGTCACAAACAGGATATGGGTTTTCGAGTCTGAAGCAGAGGGCAAAAAGGCGATAATCTCTGAAGCGGCTTCATTTTACGGCGGAAGGATATTCACTCTTCTCGTAGAAATGTTCATGATGTGGCTCGGCTACTCACTTCTCAGCTTCAACTATTGGGTAACAAAGATAGTGGCAAACGTTGTTGTGCTGATACTTAACTATGTCATCAGCAAGCTTGTGGTCTTCAGAAAGAAATAAGCATACATAAAAAGCTGTCGGCAAAAAATGCTGACAGCTTTTTTTTATCAGTTGCCACGTTGCAATCGACTAATCTCTGTACATAAGCGTGACCGCCATTCCATTTATCACGCCCACTACAACTCCGCACACAATGAAAAACACCTTGATAGGCAGGTCAAGCAGAAGCGATATAAGCCCGAACACGATAACGAACGCCATTGCTCCGCCTATCTGCACAAGAAACTTTCTTTTCACAAGCACAGGAAAACGCTCAGCAAGCTTTGCGGTCTTGTTACCCTTGCGGTCAAACAGCCTGTAAATAAGCTGAGTCAGTGCCATTGGTATTCCGATAAATAAAATTGCTGTTATAAGTTTGTCCATTTTAAATTCCTCCATTTTTCACTTAAATTATAGCTTTTTGTATCAAAAAAGGCTGCCCAAGACGCAGTTCGTCCGTGGGCAGCCTCATTGCTGCATATAAAATTTCTTTTATCAACAATTAAAGAACTCTTACGCCAACAACGCCCTCGATAGACTTGAAAGCGTCAGTGTCAACGTCGCCTGTAACATCGAGCATTGTGTAAGCCCAGTCTTTCTTAGACTTGTTTACAAGGTTCTCGATATTTGCGCCCTTGTCAGATACAACAGATGTGATCTGTGCAATAAGTGCAGGAACGTTCTTGTGAAGCACGCAAACAAGGTGGTCGCCTGTTTTAGCAAGCTCTGCATTAGGGAAGTTTACAGAATTCTTGATAGTTCCCTTCTCGATATAGTCGATAAGCTCGTGAGCCGCCATTGTTGCGCAGTTGTCCTCAGACTCAGGTGTGGAAGCGCCAAGGTGTGGAAGAACGATAACGTTCTCCTCGCCAAGAACAACATCATCTGCAAAGTCTGTCACATACTTTGCAACCTTGCCGTCCTTGATAGCCTTTATAACTGCCGCACTGTTGATAAGCTCGCCTCTTGCAAGGTTGATAAGACGAACGCCGTCCTTCATCATTGCTATCTGAGCTTCGTCGATAGTGTTCTTTGTGTCAGGTGTATAAGGAACGTGGATAGTGATATAATCGCTGTTCTTGTAAATATCGTTGATATCAGCAGTTACCTTTACAGCAGGATCAAGCTGGATAGCTGCGTTTACTGAAAGGAACGGGTCATAGCCGATAACGTCCATGCCAAGCGCAACAGCTGCGTTTGCGATCTTTCCGCCGATCGCACCAAGACCTATAACACCAAGTGTCTTGCCCAGTATCTCAGGACCTGCGAACTTAGACTTGCCACCCTCAACTGTCTTAGGAGCGTCAGAAGTGCCCTTAAGTGATGCAGCCCATGCAGCAGCTTCTGTTATCTTTCTTGAAGCAAGAAGAAGTGCACAAATAGCAAGTTCCTTAACAGCGTTTGAGTTTGCGCCAGGTGTGTTGAATACAACGATTCCCTGCTCTGCGCACTTCTCAACTGGAATGTTGTTTACACCTGCACCTGCTCTTGCAATAGCAAGCAGGCTCTCAGGCATTTCCATATCGTGCATCTTTGCTGAACGTACCATTATAGCGGTAGGATTTTCAGCATTGTCGCTTACTGTGTACTTAGCCTTGTCGAAAATATCTGTACCGCAAGCGGCGATCTTATTCAAAGTCAATATGTTGTACATTAAACTAACCTCTTTCATCTATTTAAGTGATAATTCTTACAAACAGGCAAAGAACAAGTATTACAGCGAAAAGAACGAGAACAACTTTGCCTTTTGACTTACTTCTTTCATTAAGCTTATCACGCCAATCGTCCGGATTGTTTTTGATCAAATCAGCAGTGCTTATCATATGAAGCAATCGATGAAGCATTGAAATTTCACCTCGATCAAATCTGATTATGCGTTCTCAGCCTCGAACTTCTTCATGAACTCAACAAGCTTTTCAACGCCCTCGATAGGCATTGCGTTGTAGATAGAAGCTCTCATACCGCCAACAGTTCTGTGACCCTTGAGGTTTACAAAGCCTGCTGCTGTAGCCTCAGCAACGAACTTCTTGTCAAGCTCAGCGTCGCCTGTTACGAATGGAACGTTCATAAGAGATCTGTCCTCAGGAACAACAGTGCCCTTGAAAAGCTTGCTCTGGTCAAGATAATCATAGAGTATCTTAGCCTTTTTCTCGTTGTGAGCCTTCATAGCCTCCAGACCGCCCATCTTCTTTATCCACTTGAATACCTTGCCGCAGATGTAAATGCCATAGCAAGGAGGTGTATTGTAAAGAGAGTCAGCGTCAGCCTGAGTTTTCCACTTGAGCATTGTAGGTGTGCCCTCAAGAACATCGTCAGTGATAAGATCTTCTCTGATGATAGCGATAACAACGCCGGCAGGACCAACGTTCTTCTGAACGCCGCCGTAAATAACGCCGTACTTTGTTACGTCAACAGGCTCAGACAGGAAGCAGGAAGAAACGTCTGCAACAAGTGTGTGACCCTTTGTGTTAGGCAGAGTCTTGTACTTTGTACCATAGATAGTATTGTTTTCGCAGATATAAACATAGTCAGCGTCCTCTGGGATATCCAGATCTGAACAATCAGGGATATAAGAGAAAGTCTTGTCAGCAGAAGAAGCCACAGCAACAGCCTCGCCGTATTTCTGAGCCTCCTGATAAGCCTTCTTAGCCCACTGACCAGTGATTATGTAAGCCGCTTTCTTGTTCTTCATAAGGTTCATAGGAACGGCTGAGAACTGCTGAGAAGCACCGCCCTGAAGGAACAGCACCTTATAGTTATCAGGGATACCCATAAGATCTCTGATGTCCTTTTCAGCTTCCTTGATGATGTCATCGAACGCCTTGGAACGGTGGCTCATCTCCATTACGCTCATACCTGTGCCCTTATAATCGAGCATTTCATCGGCAGCTTCCTTAAGCACTTCCTCAGGGAGTACAGCAGGACCTGCGCTGAAGTTATATACTCTACCCATTGTTAAACCCTCCATATAAATTAGTTTCTTAGTTTCATTATTTATAAAGACTATAAATATATAAATTAATAATAATATTATATGCCTTTTATAAAAAAAAGTCAAGGGCTGTCATATAAAAATACTCACTCGTCATAAGTTTTTGTACATATCAGCACATAAAACAGCCCTGAAAACGTGCATTTTTTCACCTTACCTATGCCGTTATATATAATAAGCACTGAAAAGCATGAAAAATCAGAATAATACTAAAGCGTTAAAAAGAGGTTAAAATTTTTGGTATTCCTTGAAATCTCCATATTTGTGTAGTATAATGTAATCAATAAAATGCGACAGTTGTAAAAAAATCGGGGAACAATTGTCACTCTCAGGGAAAGAGGATATATATGCAAAAGATATTTTATGTTTCAAGAAATGAGGACAAAGCCCATGATGGAAAAGCCCCGGATATGGACAGATTTCAGCGAGTTGAAAAGCTCAACAGTCTGATCGCGGCAGGCTGGGCTATAAAGGAAATGAAAAGTGAAAACAACAGCACTTTCTTTGTGCTTGAGAAAGCAGACTAGACTTAAAATGGCGGTATAAGACCGTACCCTGCCAATAACGCAGACACGACGTCCTGCCAGCAAGTTCGCCAGGTCTTTCAACAAACTTATAGGACGGTAGCCCCACCGTCCTGTTTTTATGTGCAGATAAATTTTGCGAAAACGTTTTATGGGTATTGCATTTCAGAGAGAAATATTGTATAATTAATGTAATCGTTTTAGCAAAAACAAATGATACTATACATAATTATAAAGGAGTAAAAAAATATGGCTTATGTAATCGGCGTAGACTGCGGCACAAGCGGCACTAAGACGGTGCTTTTTGACGAAAAGGGCACTGTTATCTCTTCTGTAACTATTGAATATCCTATGTATCAGCCTAAAAACGGCTATGCAGAACAAGACCCTGCTGACTGGGCAAACGCAATGATAAACACTATCAAGGCTGTTATGACCAAAAGCGGCGTAAACAAAGAGGACGTTGCAGGTGTTGGTATCTCTGGACAGATGCACGGACTTGTTATGCTCGACAAGGACAACAACGTTCTTAGAAAGTCCATAATATGGTGCGATCAGAGAACTGCCGCAGAAGTTGAAGAAATGGACGAAAAGCTAGGCAGAGAAAAGCTCATCAAGATAACAGCAAACCCTGCCCTCACAGGCTGGACGGCTGCGAAAATTCTTTGGGTAAAGAACAACGAGCCTGATATATATGAAAAGTGCAGACACATTCTTCTGCCAAAGGACTATCTGAGATTTATCCTCACAGGCGAATATGCAACAGAGGTTTCCGACGCAAGCGGTATGCAGCTTCTTGACGTGCCAAACCGCTGCTGGTCAAAGGAAGTCTGCGATACGCTTGGCATTGATATGTCAATGCTGGGCAAGATGTACGAGTCATGCGAGGTAACAGGCAAGGTCACAAAGAAAATGGCTGAGCTTACAGGACTTAAAGAGGGTACTATAGTAGTAGGCGGAGCAGGCGACAATGCCGCTGCGGCTATCGGAACAGGCGTTGCAGAGGACGGCAAGGCGTTCACAACTATCGGAACATCAGGCGTTGTATTCGCACACACTTCTTCTATCTCTATCGACCCAAAGGGCAGAGTTCACACCTGCTGTGCAGCAGTGCCGAACGCATGGCACGTTATGGGCGTTACACAAGGCGCAGGACTTTCGCTGAAATGGTTTAGGGATAATTTCTGCAATGCAGAGAAAGAAACAGCAAAGTGCATGGGCGTTGACGAATATTATCTCATGGATAAGGAAGCAGAGAAAGTGCCTGTTGGTGCAAACAGACTTCTCTATCTGCCATATCTCATGGGCGAAAGAACACCGCATCTTGACCCTGACGCAAGAGGAGTATTCTTCGGACTTTCCGCAATGCACACAAAGCGTGATATGCTGAGAGCAGTAATGGAGGGCGTATCATACTCCCTGAGAGATTGCGTTGAGGTATTCAGAGAAATGGATATCAACGTATCCGACATGATGGCATGCGGAGGCGGCGGAAGCTCACCGCTGTGGAGATCAATGCTCGCAGATCTTTACAACTGCCCTGTAAAAACAGCTTCATCGAAAGAAGGTCCAGCCCTTGGCGTAGCACTTCTTGCAGCAACAGGCGCAGGCATTTACTCATCAGTACCGGAAGCTTGTAAGTCAGTAGTAAAGACCGACAAGGTACAGCAGCCTGAAGCAGAGCGAGTACCTGAGTATGAGAAATACTACAAGCTTTACACAGAGATCTATCCTGCACTGAAAGCAGAATTTGCAAAGCTTGCGAAGATGTAATACAAAGCCAAAAGCTCCGATTTGCTGTCGGAGCTTTTTTTGTGTTAAAATATTTTGACAACTAAAAAACGGCTCTCCACAATAGCGGAAAGCCGTTCTTACATATTGGTCGGAGTGACCGGATTTGAACCGACGACCTCTACCACCCCAAGGTAGCGCGCTACCAATCTGCGCCACACCCCGACAACGTATATATTATACCCGATTTGGATACAATAGTCAAGAGTTTTCAGTCAAAATAAAAAAATTGCAAAAAAGGTATTGACATTCACATTCATTTGTGATATAATAAATAAGCACTCAGGAGAGAGCAGTAAAAAACAATAAAATATCGCGGGATGGAGCAGTTCGGTAGCTCGTCGGGCTCATAACCCGAAGGTCGTTGGTTCAAATCCAGCTCCCGCAACCAACAAAGAGAAGTCTTGAAAAAAGGCTTCTCTTTATTTTATTTACACGAATAATAATCAGAAATCATTAAAATCCCCTTTCAGTTTAGATAAAAAAAATCAGAAGCCAATCTGATAATAAAGTTCACCGAATTTTTCGCAAGTACGGCAGGAAAGTTTAAAGAACCTATCATCAAGAGCCCAGTGAAATTGAATGTCAAGAGAAGAATCTCTACGCAACTCGCCAAGAGTATATTTTATTTTGCCATACAAAAGAAAAAGGTCAGATAAATTAAGAGCTTTCCGATATTCACGATAAAGGTGAAGATACTCACGAACATAGTAGTTTGAAATAGTCATTTTCAGCAATCCTTTCTATTATTTTATATACCCTCATAATCTTCGAGTTCAAAATATCTTGTGCTTTCATCAAAAATTCCTATGCCAATATATTCGCCGTGTTCACCTGTGATATTGTGATTAACACAATAATTATGACATTCGCCAACAGTTTCACCAAAGAATATTTCATTCTTATATTCATCAAAAACAATTGCAACTTCTCTCATTTTAATCAACCTTTCTGCGGTTTGTGGGTTATCCGCTTTCCCTTTTCTGTATATATTATAGCATATTGCTAGCAATATATCAATAGGCATTTTGCATGAAATTTGCTAGCATTATATGTTGAAATTGTATATTGATAGCATTATAATTATATGATATAATAGAGCAAAGAGGTGATAACATGGTAAGCGAAGCACAAAAGAAAGCCACAAGCAAATATATTTCAAAAGCATATGACCAAGTATCTTTACGAATGCCAAAGGGCAAACGAGAAGAATACAAAGCCCATGCAGAACGGCAAGGCAAAAGCCTGAATGCCCTTATAATTGAACTACTCGAAAAAGATATGCAGGAGCATTAAGCCCCTGCATTTTTTTATACAGAAAGTACGGAACAATTAAGGCAATAAGCAGTGCCATTATTAGCACAAAAATGACAATCAGCATAGCAGGCACAAAGCATAGTATCACAATAACCATAGCAAATAGCAAAATCCAAAAGTCGCTCACACACAAAATTAAATTCTTTCATTTTTAGAAGTCCCTTTTCATTTCTTCAATCCGCTTTTCAAGAACATAACTCAGGAAGTAGAAAAACGCCCCTATACAAAACAGAAGAACGACCCTCACAAGTTATCATCCTTATAAGGTGAAAGCTTACAGCCTATCGTTTTCGACATCTGAGCTTTATTCTCAGCAGATACATGAGTATATGTATCAGCCGTAAGCTTGTATGTACTGTGACCGAGCCACTCCGAAACCTCTTTCATACTGAAACCGCTATTAAGCATAAGCGTTGCATTGCTGTGTCTAAGGTCATGTATACGAATTTTCGGTAAATCATTCTTGCGGAGCAAGTCTTGAAAGGCGTGCAATACATAATCATAGTGAAGCGGTACCCCCTCAGCGTTCACACACACATAATTCCTTGCCTTGCACAGTGGAGCTTGTCTGCTATAAAGCTTATGCAAGTAGTCAAGTTGTTCATCACTTAGAGGAAATTCACGGCGAGATTTTACAGTTTTCATTCTCTTGTTTTGACTTTCGACCCAGTGTCCGGACTTATAGTCTTTTATCCTCGTTCTTGTTTCACGGATATAAAGACAACGCCCGAGGAAATCAACATTCTCCCAACGCAAACCGAGTATCTCAGACTTGCGAAGTCCAAACCACACAGCGAGATACACAAAGCTTTCTATCTGAGTACCATAAGCTACACGAAGGAGCTTCAAGAGCTGTTCTTCTGTATAATATGACATTTCATTTTCCACCTTTCGAGGAAGTGAAAAAGCCGTGTAAGGATTTTTGCTTATAAAATCGTTCTTATATGCGTAATTCAGACACGCACGCATGACTTCATGATGTTTACGGAGCGTATTCACAGAAAGCCTTGTATCATGCAGTATGTGCCTTTGATAGCCCTCTATGTGCATAGGCTTGACATCAACAAGTCTAAGTCCTTTGCTCTTGAAATAAGGGTAAAGGTATTTTGTTATGATACCTACATAGCCATCATAAGTTGACGGAGATTTTCTGTAACACGTTTCATTATTCCATACTATGATATAGTCACAGAACAAAATTTTATCCGTGTCAATGTTTTCAATGCTCATTATCATTTTGCCAAGGTCCTTTCCTGATGATAGTTATTATAGATTTTTACCTTTGTCACGTTATCAAGCTGATGAAAGACGGCTCTTGAAAGTCTGTGCTTGCGGAGATATTCAAGGAAACTTTTTGATTCAGTTGCAGGCGAAGTATTACGTAAAGCCCTAACAATATCAGAATTGCAATCGTTATTATAAAAGCTTTCAAGTATTTGTTGCTGAACGTTTTCAGACAATGACAAATAATGATTATAACTAATCCTGCAAGTATCAGATAGAAAACGTTGAAAAGCAATAAGCATTTCATCATTCATTTAGTTCACTCCTTTCAAAATAATCATCATATTCCTTGCGGTATTCGTCAGAGTAAATATAATCAAGGAAATCTGCAATATTATCAAACCTAGCTGAAACTTCTTCAAAGTTCGGAATAATATTTACATTTGTATTGTATTTATACTGATTAGAGGTATAAGGTTTTGTGATAGCCGACTTTGAAACGCTATCAAAATCGGTATTACTGTATATAATCTGAGGATCACGATTACAATTCCGACTACTCCAATAATACTTGCCGAATATCTTATTATTGCCCTTTGTTATATATTTTGTGATATAGAACGCAAGAGCCGCCGAATTATTTTCCACAGGAATAGCCGTGGAAAAGCCGTATTTCCATTCAGGGATATTATACACAACGTTTCTAACGTGCAAGTTCTTTTCCTCTATGGTCTTTAATGTCACAGGTTTGTTATATCCAGTTACAAGCCTTGTGCCTGAATCGACCATATCAAAGCAATCATTGATAAGAGCGTGGCAATGTATACCGCCGTTCTTATGCCTTTCAGGAATGAGCAAGTATTTCATATCTTTCCGCTTGACCTGATTTTCAAGCCACCGCCTAAGTTTTTTCTTAACAAAATCAGCATTAGAAAAATCGTATTCACTACCATTGAAAGTAATAGTGAGAAAATACGCCCACTCATTTGAAAAGGCTATATCAAAGACCTTGTCTTTTGCACGCTTTAATATATCCGTCCGTTCCCCTCTTTCCTCTTTTGAAACCTTTGCAGGTTTTTTGATTATATCAAACATATCTGTTTGAGTATCTTCTTCCTGCTGAGATTTCTCAAATTTCTCCCATTTTCGTTTAAGCTGTAATATTTCTTGATTTTGCTGATATTCTTCAAGGTTTTTGTCAACGAATATGTAATTGTTGCAATAAGTTGTTGTCGAAGAGCCGTCAGCGTAGATTTTTGTTTTAGTATTTTTTAAAACGACCTCAGGGGGTAAATCATAAAAATTTGCCATTTTCCCACCGCCATTTTAGTTTTTGACGGAAATTTGCGGTTATTATCAAGTATATAACCGCAAATTTCTAAGCTTGCAAGCTGTTCGCCACGGCGCACGCAGGAGCGTGCGCACGTGGCTAAATCAATCTTGCATAGCTTTTAAAATTCTGCTTGCTATTTTCTCTTGCTCACTTGTGCGCCCGATTTTCAGCCCCTTAACGATTTCTTCCGTGTCATAAAGCGACCTTAATTCATCAGTGGCGCAAAATGTTTCTTTCCATTCTTTCGGACGTTTTCTCGTTCCTGCACTGCCCTGCTCTCCATTAATGAGATAATTTTCTTTTGTATAGCATTTATTGACGATAAGGCGTGAATTGAAATACGCCTTACAATCTATGATATAATTGACCTGCTCACGAATTATTTTTGTACACCTTTTCCACTCCTGAGCCGACCCCCATATACACTTGTGTAAATGCCGTTGCAGTGAGATATATTCGAGAAGCTCGTCCGGAGCATCTTTCCATGATTGAGAATTAAGAGTCAGGTGCATTTCATCAAACAGAAACAGCACGCCTTGATTAACGCCGTTTTCGTCAATATTCTCAACGTTCAAGATATCTTCCCAACAATCAAAAAATCTGTCAGCCACTTCCGTATGAAAATTAGCACAGATAAGCACTTTCGGAAATCTACTCTTGACCTCTTGCGCACGTTTCACCATGCTTATAGTTTTACCTCGACCGCCTAAGCCGTTATAGAGATATAGCCCATACATATTGAACGGAACTTCTTCACCTTTAAGCCGTTTTCTAATAGTCTTGAAAGTGTCCTTTACCGACAAAGGAAAAGCATGAAGCACAGGAGTTCCAAACAGCATAAGAAGCACGATAACGCCCACCACAACGCTTCCCAAGGCGAGAGGTATAAGCATAGCTTTCCAATTGATGTTAGCAAATGCCGACCACATTATAAAAGCCCCCTTACAAAGTTCACAAGTGCAGATACAAGCAGAAGTCCGAGAACATAGAAAATGCTCTCAAACATCAATTCAAGATTTAAGAATTGGTCAAGCTGATACAGAAAAGAAATCATATCCCTAAGAGCTGAATAAGCTTCATCACTTATTGAGAATGACTTAAAGAACGGCAGACTAAAGAACAGCTCTACTATTTTCGCAGTTATCATTATTCTCCCTCACTTTCACTTGATTCATGAAGCTGTATTCCGAAGCAACGGAACAAAGCCTTAATTGTCGCATAGATACAGATAGCGTACATTGCTATAGTTGAAGCATTGAACAGCGCACTCTTAAGCTCGTTCGGAGCGGAGTTCATATTAAAATCAAAGTCCTTTCCGAAAAGTGTAAACGTAACTGAATTTGATGATGATTGCTTACCCTGCTGAAAAGCTTTTCTCAACTTTGCATAAGCAGGAAACTTGCTTTCTATAGCCACATTCAAATCTTTTGAGTTAGGTACAAAAAGATAGGTAACGAGCTTCTTCAAGTCAACCACGAGATTATACAGTGCAATGCCAATATTTTTAACAATAGTCCACAAACACTTGCCGAGCCACTCAAAAATGCCTAAGAAGTTGAAGAATACAAATTTCAAAGCCGCCCACAGCCAATGGAAGAAGCCAGTGAAAGCGTTCCACAGAAATTCAACAACCGCCTTTAAAAAGTCCGATATGCCGTCCAAGTCTTGAAACATATCAAAGTTAACGTAATCTCTTATATCAGGAAAATCAGTATCTATATAATCAGAAATTGACGGAAATTTTTCATAATCTTTCTTTTCATCAAACGGCTCTTTCTTGTGACTATCTACAGTATCAACAAGGCTGTACTCATAGCTTGCGGCACAAAATCTATCCTTATATAACGCTTCATCACCCTTACCCTTAGCCGCTATAAGGAAGAAATAAAGCTTGCCCGTATTTTCAATATCTTTGTTGCTGTTATACCGCATAATACCGTCACGCATAACATTCAGAGGGATTGAGCCATGCAAAGGGTTTTCTTTTGTGAAATCTCCCGAAGTGTCCATAGGGAGATAGTACCAGCCGTCAGAGTTAGGATAATCCCATTCAGATTGATTAGATACGGCAATGTTTACGTTGTATATATCATTATCTTTTTTCGGTTCAAAATCAAACAAAAATTTTTTGCTATCTTCATCATAAGAAATAGAAGCTTTATATGGTTTATTGCCTGAATACTCTAATTTTTCGCCGTCATTTGTAATAGTAATATTAGTGTCAATAATGTGCCAAGCACCAGCAGAACTATTTTCATTTAAATAAATTTCCTGTGTAGAATCAAAGAAAGTAGGAGATTGTGACGATGAAGTACTAATAGTATACCTATCGTCATTCCAAGAAGTATAGTCCCTTTTATCATAATAACAATATATTTCAGGAGAAAACCGAGATATATTAAATTTGCCATTAGTTGCACTAATAGTATCTGTAGGAAACGAAATAAGAGTAATAATAATACCATACTCGTTTGGTGCATACCAATACGCTATATAATTTTTATCATCTAATGTACCACCTTGTGCTTTTACTCTATCCACCATAGTAGATACAACTTTAAGAATAGCAACATTTTGAGTTAATCCACCCTCACTTACATCATCAAGAGCAAACACAGGCACCACGCAAGCCGAACACATCACGATAAGGGCAAGCACTAATGACAGCGTTGCTTTAAGTTTTCTATCTAACATAATTCCCCCTTAAAAATTGGCATAATAAAAGGGCAGTTCACTGAATGAACTGCCCTCGTTGCTGTCAGGCTTACGCCTTTACGTACTTTTTGAACATACGGATAGCAATGCCGATTACAGTTGTCAGAGTTATCACAGGAATAAGAGCGACAATAGAATCGGAAACGCCCTGAATAGCAGAATTAGCGAACTGTGTCATAAGTTCACCGACATTTACGAGAGTATTGCCACCTTCTGCAGTTGTAGAAACAGGATTCATTAACACATTCTCCTTTCTTAATTAATTAAGCTATATATCCACTTGCCAAACTTGATGACAAGATAAATACCGATAGATATTGTTATCAAAAAGCATATAGTGCCTAAATATGAAATTGTAATATTTTGATTATTGATTATAGTGTGCTGATTTTCGATAACAGCCGACATATTATATTCGTCAGTCTGCTCAGAGGTAGAAACAGACGATAAATCAATCTGTGAAGAAGTGACATCATTCAACGCCCACAACCTCAATTCCCTGAGCCTGTCGCTCCAGTTCTTTAACACGGAACTGCAGTTTAGAAATTTCTTTATTTTTCTTATCAATTGCCTTAAAGCAACGAGTAAGGCAATAAAACAGGGCAAGCGCCACCACCAAGCAAAAATAAAGTGCGTATACTGTCATGTTCAAGCCCCCTTAGATAATGACCGCTTCAAGCTTCTTCTTATCGTTGTAGAAATACTGGATTTCCGTTCCGACAAGTTCTCCGATATCTTTCATAGACACATCTTTGCCGAACACGTTTCCTCTTTCGCTCCAAGCACACTTGCAATCATTGGCGATAGTGTAGCCCACGCCCTGAACGAAGTTTGAATCGTCCGCAAGTTTATTTTCTATAGGCTTCTGCACCTGAAGCACCAAGTTGTCATAGTCGATTGATTTTCCGTTATCGTCCGTAAATGTACCTTTCTTGTGGATTGCTCCTATAAGTATTCCTCTCATGTTTTTTCCTTTCTGCGGTTGAGGTTATCCGCTCACCTTTACTTGTTGTGTACATTCATTTGTATGTACCATGATTATATTATACATACTTTTGAATGTATGTCAATACATTTGAACAAATGTGTGTTATAATTTGTAGAGATTAACAAACAAAGAGGAGGAATGTTGTGTATATTTATCAAAGATTAAAAGATTTACGAGAGGACAACGAGTGCAAGCAATCAGAAATTGCAGAGCTTTTACAAATTTCACAGCAACAATACAGTATGTACGAAAAGGGCAAAAGGGAGATACCCTTACACCTGATAATTATACTTGCGAGATATTACAAAGTAAGCTTAGACTACATCACAGGTTTGACGAATGACAAACGGGGTGTAGGTTATAAGGACGAAACCAACAGCAAGTACAACATAACACAAAATAACAGCCCTAAGGCTGTTATCAAAATCAAGGAGGAAAAGTAATGGAAGCAGCATTAGCAACATTTACAGTTTGGTTTATAATAGGATTAATCGTATTTATTCTAATCATTGTAGCGATCATAGGCACATGGTTTGAAGCCCGTGAAATGCGCAAGGAACTGGAGCAGGTCAACGCATACCTTGCAACGCTCAATGACAACTTGATTATAGGTTTTCAGAACAACGACCGCCAAAGCCGCAACTTCTGAGAGCCTGCCGCCCTCGTTCCTGCTTTTCTGCACTGTGCTGTCGCCCCTGCCGTGCTGTTTCACCCTTGTGGAGCTTGTGCGCTCCCCCTGCACTGTGCTGTCGCCCCTGACGTGCTGTTTCTCCCTTGTGGAACTTGTGCGCTCCCCTGCGCTGTGCTGTCGCCCCTGCCGTGCTGTTTCTCCCTTGTGGAACTTGTGCGCTCCCCTGCGCTGTGTTTGGTGCGAACTGCGTTCGCAATGAGGGGGATTCTTGAGCGGCGTTCCCCTCTTTTTGGAGCATTGAAAGCATTGAAAACATTGAGAGTGTTGAAAAATCATAGATTTTCCAACACTCCCAACATTTCCAACACTTCCAACACCCCAAAAATTCACCCCCTAGCCGCTCGCATGATGGATTTCCCACATAGATAGCGCTTCGCTTTTTTTCTTTTTCTCTTAGAATATGTGCTGCTTTCCTCGGGTCTTTTTCTTTGTGGTTTTGTCCGCTGTTTGTTTGTGTTTTTTGTTTTCTTTTTCCGTGTTTTTTCTTTTTGCTCTTGTGAAGCTTGCCTTGTGTCGCTTGTCGCTCCATGTGAGGGCTTGCGCCTGCTTCCGTGAGTAGTTTTCCCTCGTTGCTTATCACTTCTCCACAGGGCTTATAGTTACTTTTGCGAGGGGCTTCACTCATGCTGTTTGTTGCCTGCTAGTTCTCATAACCCGAAGGTCGTTGGTTCAAATCCAGCTCCCGCAACCATATTGGTGAGACTAAATGGATGCTCACCCTTAAAAGCCCGTATTTACGGGC
>ERZ791911.509-NODE-509-length-27127-cov-8.758274_pt1 | contig 27127 bp, 37 predicted proteins | sample MGYA00510142_ERZ791911 | MGnify/ENA primary metagenome ERZ791911 (study PRJEB30046, sample SAMN00792056) | human gut metagenome | study: EMG produced TPA metagenomics assembly of the A metagenome-wide association study of gut microbiota in type 2... | reverse complement strand
AGAGAGACGCACACCCAGCCACCGAAAAAGAAGAACGGTTTTCGGTTATAGCCCATTAGCCAATGTATGCAAAAGAAGGGAAAACAAAAGCGGAGAAAATCTATATAAATGCTGATTATTAGATGCTTCCGTAAATCAGATGATTTCTGATACATTCCTTAAAAATCACTATTATTCTTCATTTTTGTTACCTAAAACGATACTCATTTGCGGATTATTTCGTACCTTTGCAGGTGAATATAAGACACTGAAGGACAATGGGAAGAAAAAGGAAATCACTGGTGGAGAAATCCCCGTTCAAGTTACGCCGCCGCAAACTGGCAGACGGACGCATGTCCCTGTTCCTCGACCGCAGCGTGGACGGCGGGCACGAGTACGAGTTCCTGCAACTCTACCTCCTGCCCGAAACCTCTTCTACAGCGAAGCGTCAGAACGCGCGCACACTCCGGGATGCGGAAGAAATCTTGCAAGCGAGAACCGAAGCCCTGTTGAATGCAAAAGCCCAAATGGAACTTGCCGGTTCCGGTATGGGGATGCTACTTTCGGACTGGCTTCAAACTTGTTATGACAACCACGAAAAACGGGGTTTAAGAGACATGGGTAGCATCAGCAACGTGAAAAAGGCTTTGCATATGTTCCGTCCTGACACCCGCCTTTCGGATATTGACAGGCAGTTCTGCCTTGACATGATTGACTGGTTCCGCAACACATACAAGCACCGCCTGACAGGGAAGCCCGTCAGCGCGAGAACCGCAGACACCTATTGCCAGACTTTCCGCACCATGCTCAACGAAGCGGTACGCGAAGGACTCATAGACAAGAACCCGTGGAACAGACTTGAGACCATCGAGAAGATAAAGAAGCCGGAAAGCAAGCGTGAATATCTGACTATTGACGAGATACGGAGCATGATTACCACGGACTGCCCCAACGAACTTGTGAAGAGGGCTTATCTGTTCTCCTGTTTTACAGGTCTTCGCATCAGCGATATCAGAAACCTCAAATGGGGTGATGTTTATACCGAGAACGGTCAGACATTCGTTTCGGTCGTGATGAAGAAGACCACCAAGCCGTTATACATTCCCCTGTCAGGACAGGCATTGAAATGGATGCCCGAAAAAGGAGATAGCACCTTTGATGATTATGTGTTCGGCAACCTCGTCAATTACGGTAACGTGAACGAGAACCTGAAAAAGTGGGCGGAGGCGGCAGGAATCAGGAAGCATATCTCCTATCATACAAGCAGGCACTCCTTCGCAACGATGATGCTCACCCTCGGAGCGGACTTGTACACCGTGTCGAAACTGCTGGGACACAGCTCGGTCAAGCACACCCAGATATACGCGAGGATAATCGACCGGAAGAAGGACGAGGCGGTGAACCTTGCGGATTCCGTATTCTGAAATCATAAATCGTAATACCTTATTATATTATTATATATGGCGGCAAACGGCAAAAAGACAAAACTGAAGGAACCGGTGAAGGTGCGCACCAAGAAACTTGCGGACGGTTCCGAGTCATACTATCTTGACATCTATGTGGACGGCAAGAGGCAGTACGAGTTCCTTAAGCTCTACCGCCTTCCCGAAATCAATGCCCGTGTCAAGGAACAGAACAGGGCCACACTGGCGGCTGTGGAGACCATCAAGTCAAAACGGATAATCGAACTGACCAACAACAAGGCCGGACTGAAGAACACATCAGGCAGGTCAAAGATGCTGCTGTCGGACTGGATGCGGACATTCTATGAGGAACAAAAACGCAGAGGTGTGAGAGGCGTGAAACTGTTGGGTACGGTGTCTAACCTTGTTTCTACTTATATAGGAAAGAACAAGGTGCGCATGGGTGACATCGACAAGAACTTCTGTGTTGCCTTCATCCGCTGGCTCCAGTCCGAATACAAGACCACGTGGGGCAATCCGCTGAGTCCGAAAAGCATGTCGGATTATGTCGGCTACTTCAGCACGGCATTGAACGCGGCGGTCAGGGCTGACATCATTCCCGAAAACCCGTTCATGTCGCTTACCCCGACCGAACGCATCAAGGTGCCGGAGAGCAAGCGTGAGTTCCTTACCGTGGACGAGATAAAGACCCTTATAGCGACGGAATGTCCGAGGGAGGATGTGAAACGTGCTTATCTTTTCGCCTGCTATTGTGGTCTGAGGCTCAGTGACATTTACGCACTCCGCTGGCGTGACTTGTCCAAAGATGGGGAACAGTGGCGCGCGTCTGTCGTGATGAAGAAAACCACGACCCCGATATTCCTTCCCCTTTCCTCGCAGGCGATGAAATGGATTCCTGAACGTGGCGATGCCCCGGATGACGGCAAGGTGTTTGACGGGCTGATTGCCGAACCCAACATAAACAAGGTGCTGGCAAAGTGGGTGAAAGCGGCCGGTATCACCAAGAAAATCACCTACCACACGTCGAGGCACAGCTTCGCAACGATGATGCTGACATTGGGCGCAGACCTTTATACCACGAGCAAGCTGCTCGGCCACTCCAACGTGAAAACGACCCAGATATACGCTAAAATCGTTGACAGCAAGAAGGTTGAAGCTGTCAATCTGGTCGATGGCGTATTTGACTGATATACTGAGTTTCTACCTTATAATACAATTTGTTTGGTGATAAAGTAGCAACTCAGTATACAAATATATACTGAGATATTACCTTATCTTATGAAATTTCACCGATAAGGTAAAAAGTCAGCATAAAACATTCTTTTTTACGATTAAAAATCAGTACCTTTGCAAAATCAATGGAAAAGTTATGCAAGATAGACTGATATCCCGAAACAGAGAGTGTGAAGAACTGCAGCGGTGCTTGGATTCCGACAGATCTGAGTTTGTAATCGTCAGCGGTCGCCGACGTATCGGCAAGACATATCTTATAGACAAGTTTTTTAACTACAAATATGACTTTACTTTTGTTGGTGAACATAAGACACCGGCAAAGATACAGTTACAGGATTTTATGAGAGCCATAGAACGGCATTCCAAAAAGAAACAGCCGAAAGTAGCCAATTGGTACGAGGCTTTCAATGCGCTCGCCGACTATCTCGAAAAACTTCCGAGCAAACGGAAAAAGGTTGTTTTCATAGATGAAATGCCGTGGATGGACACCCAACGTTCCAATTTTGTCAGTGCATTGGAGAATTTCTGGAACGGATGGGGGAACCGACGTACCGACATAGTGTTCATCGCGACCGGATCGGCAACATCTTGGATGGCTGACAAGATAGGAGGCAATCAGGGCGGATTGCACGCCCGTATCACATGCAACCTGCATCTTTCTCCATTCACCTTGCATGAAACAGAAGAGTATCTGAGGCAAAGAAACTGCCAATGGGACAGATACCAAATACTCCAATGTTATATGATATTTGGCGGAACACCTTTTTATCTGAGCCTACTGAATGTTTCGGACAGTCTTGCACAGAATATAGACCGCCTGATATTCGCGGAAGGCGCACAGCTCCGGGGTGAGTTCGATGAACTCTATACAGCGTTGTTTGCCAAGGCCGACACTTATATTTCAGTCGTTAGACTGTTGTCGGAAAACAAATTAGGTCTGACACGTGAGGACATTCTCCGTATGACCGGCATTGAAGGTGCTTTTCTGAGCAAAATATTGAGAAATCTTGAACGCTGCGATTTTATCACACGGCTGTCCCATTACGGGAACAAAACACGAGACAGTCTGTTCAGACTTACCGACTTTTTTACATTGTTCTATTATAAGTTCATTGAACCCAATAATACAAAAGACGGATTGTGGTGGAGCAATAACCTTGATTCACGAAGTGTGTCAGCATGGATGGGACTAAGTTTTGAGCTTGTTTGCCTGAATCATCATAGGCAAATTAAAACTGCATTGGGCATCGCCGGAGTTGGAACTGCCATTTCTACATGGCGAAGCAAGGCTGACAAAGGCGATGGTATACCCGGCTTTCAGATAGACATGATTATTGAACGTGCAGACCGCATAATTCATTTGTGTGAAATGAAGTTTAGTACAGATCTATACGGTATTACAACAAGTTATGAGATGAAACTCCGTGAACGTATGGGTTTGTTCCGTATGGCGACAAAAAACAAGAAAACACTAGTAAACACATTTGTCACAACCTACGGCGTGGCCAATGCTAAAAACAAAAGTATAGTTCACAGCGAGGTGACAATGGATGACCTTTTCAATTCCTGATGATTATGATGATACAACAGATAACACAACGGCTGCAAGAGGTAAATAACTTGCTTGCCACTTGTAAACAGGACAGCATCACCTTTGAACAGGCGATGTTGTTGTCCCGGTTCTATAAGGATTTCAATGAGACAAATCAAATTGTGACAGAGGCGGCTGCAATGTTCCAGAACGATGCGGAACAGTTGAATGAAATTTCCTTTTCCCTTTTTTCGGAGGCTGAAAGATTTCTGTCTTTGGATATTACTGGATTGCAGTCCGTGGATTTTGAGAGCCTTTTTGAAGCGAACCTCAGACCGTTTGAATCACGCTACGGGGAAGCGAAAGATGTTGCCACCGGACTGTGGCGCGAGTATTCGGCAATGAGCAACCGGCTGGATTTCTTATCGCTCAACTCAGAGGAATACAAGTCGCTTGACCCTTTGTGCAATGCCAAGAAAGCGGAATACGACACAGCCCATGCGCGTGTGAACCTTTTATATAATGAGATACAGAAGGAACGTGACCGAACCTTCTGCGTGTATTGTTTCAAGCCGATGTTCCTTTCCGTGCTGGTCGAGAGGCTGAAAGGCATTTCGGAAAGCATCATCAGCGACATAAGAAGGATGAAGGAGGACACGCATGAGTGACGGAACACTGTTCAAAGACACATCCGTATGGATGGACACCGTTGACCTCGCCCTGTGCCTGTTCATCTACGAGGTGTGTAACGATTATCAGTTCAGGCATCTCTCCGGCTCGGACTTCGTGAACTTCATGAACCTGAAGCCAACTGTGCGGCCAGCCTACGTGCGTCCGAAAGAAAACCTGCGCATCTGCTACATGGTATTGTCCGTATCGCAGACCATCAAGCCGCGCGAGCGTGGCAGACAGTGGGCGGAGGATTTCCTGCAAAGCTGCGGAATATCCAAGTCATATTACGACAAACACCGCAACGACGTGTGCGCGCAAGGTGCGACAAGAGAGAACCGTGAATACCGCAAATCCATCGACAGAGCCATCCAAAAAGCCCGACAACTGAACTGTACCCCATAACAACCCGCCAGTTCCCCATTTGATATAACATAAGAAGATTACGGCAATGCGCCATACCGCTGAATACCAGCAGTATGGTGCATTGTTGTCTTATACACTTTCCCCATTCGGACCACATTGTGCCACTTCAAGTCCAAAGTAACTTTGCAAGCGAAACATAAGGCATAAAACAGCAGAAAGGCAAGGTGTTATGCCGAGTGGCAACAGGAATAAAAACAAATTGAAAGCGATATGGAAACAGAAAGAAACCTACTCACTACCACCGAGGCTGCAAAGTACCTCGGACTCAAGCCGAGCTATCTCTACAAACTGATGATGCGCCGTGCAATCCCTTATTACAAGCCCAACGGCAAACTGTGTTTCTTCTCGAAGGCAGACCTTGACACATGGCTGACAAACATCCGTGTCAAGTCACAGGCGGAAATTGACAGCGATGCCGCGCAGTATCTTGTAAACCGCTGTACGGACAAGTAACGAACATTCAAATGAAATTCAAACATCAATCAAGCAGTATTCAAAAACCATTTAAACCATTTCAGTATGAACAATGAAAACAATGTGTCGCAGGTGAACAGCAATGTTTCCGCGCAAAAGGACAACAGCGGAAAAAACAATGGCAAACAGCCCCGCGCAAGAGGCGAACTCAAGGCGGAGTTCGCCCATGTACTTGCATTCCTCAACTCTTGTACACTTTATCAGGCAGACGCCGTACGTGTCATGGTAAGCCATGCCACGGGCAACGGCAAGTATGAGGACATCGATCCGGCTGACAGGCTGGCAGTAAACCGGTTCCTGAACCACGGCATGAACAAGACCAACACCCTGACGGCAGACGCTGTGATGTCGTTCCGTGTCGGACGGTCGGAAGTCCTCCTTAATACCGTCACGCAATTCTGCAACCAGGCACAGGCACTCAAGGCGACCGTTGCGCTGATGCGTATCACCACCGATGCCGAAGCTGTGAAGACAGCCTTCGACAGACTTCCCGACGACAACAAGTAATCCGGGTAAGGTGCGACCTACAGGCGGCTGTCATACCTCTTATAATATAGGCGAAACAGCCTAAAACAGCGATGGGATAATGCCAAAGGCAGGGCAGAAAAGGAAGAAAAAGGAGGGAAGGAAGATGAGTGGTGTTTCAAGATATGCCGCTGCATTACATTTCCTGACGGTCATTCCACGCACGGCTCTCTTGCCGTTGTCCCGCAGTCCAACGGGGAACGCCGCTCGCAGGCTCGCACCGGTACCTTTTGTAGAATCATCAATTACCGCTTATGAAAACTGAACAGAAATTACCCGGCAACACGGAACCGGTTGAAACCAAAGACAGAATAACCGATGCCACCGTGAATGCAGAAGACACGGAAAACAAAAAGAAGAAAGTCAAGGAGAAACGTGATTCGACAATCTCGTTCCGTGTCAGCAAGTCGCAACGGGAGAAAATCACAAGCATTGCCAATGAGTGCGGCATGAGCCTCAGTGACTATGTGCTTTCCCGCGCATACGGATACGAGCCGAAAGTACGGCTGACACCGGAACAGGAGGCAGTCCGCGAGCAGTTTGTCATCGCACGCAGCGACTATGCGAAATACACCTCGATGCTTAACGCAATGTCACAGGACGAGCGCAGGGCGATGTTCCGTAACCAGCCGTGGATGATAGGCGCGCTACGGCTTCTCGGCAAGACCGCTGACATGATTACGAGGCTCATCAAGAAACATTTCGCCCCGAACCGCATACCGGCGGTGAAAAACATGACGGTACAACAAGAAACAGTAGCAGAAACAGACAAGGAGGAGGCACCGACATGATAGGCAAGGCAAAATCCATAAACCACGGAATAAATGATATCCGATACATATCCGGTGAGTCGAGAAACAAGAAACACCCGGAACTGATATATCATGTCAAGGACAACCTGCTTCCGTGCGGACTTGACGCGCAAGGCGTATGGGACATGATGAAAGCCCACGCGCCGATGAAGAATAATGTTATCCGCATTGAAATCAGTCCGGCGAAAGAACATACAAAGGACTTCAACATGCAGGACTGGCAGCAGTTATGGGATGATTTTGTCCGGGAGTATGACAAAATAGAGATGGCGGATGAAGACGGCAAGGTGTATTCCCACAAGACAAACCTCGCGGACAGCATCTACACGGTGTGGCTGCATCTTGAATCCGACAGTCAGATTCCCCACCTCCATGCCGCCGTGTGTCGCAAAGACCGTGACGGCAGGACGAACAACGACCACAACATACACATCCGCGCACATGATGCGGCGCAGGCTGTAGCCATCAAGCGTGGGTGGATGACAGCGATGGAAATCCACAGGGCAAACGCCGACAAGGTTGCCGAAGACCTTATGGATATTCTGCGGGCAATGCCGTCATGGTCTTGGAATGACTATGTCGCAAGGGTGCAGGCAAAAGGTTATACCCTCAAGGAACGTAAAGATGATAAAGGTGTCATAAAAGGTTATACGGTTGGAAAAGGCAAAGCCAAATTCAAGGCATCCGAACTTGGCAAGGGGCGCAAACTCATGGCATCGAAGATTGAACAGACCTGGCAGAAACTTCACGACCAGTCCGAAACAAAGACTGTGCAGCCTGTCGGTAAAATCGTGCCAAAGACGGATGTACCTGTTGTTCCAGTCGCCGCAAAGCCTGTTGCAAAACCGATGCAACATTCCGACAAATCTGTTGCAGACTACTCGGCATGGCGTGAGAACACTTCCCGATACGAGCTTACGCACGATGGCAAGACATCCCTGTTTTACATTCCCGATGATGTCATGCAGGTGTTCAGCGATGAATTCGATTACCGAGAGACATCAAACTGGAGTGAGCTTACTGACATGGCGGTAGCCTTGTTCGTGGGGCTGTCGGCACTTGATACCGTTTCAACCGGCGGCAGCGGAGGCGGTGGTTCAAGCAATGACAATGACTGGCGCGACAAAAAAGACGAAGACGAGATGGAACGCGCCCGCAGATGCGTCCGTGCAGCGGCGGCACATCTTGGGAAGAAGACGAAATCAGGACGCAAGAGATAAAGAACATACCTATGGCAAACAGGAAATACGATTACAGCGAGGATGTGCAGCCCGCAGAGGCCGCATCCGAAATGGCAAAGACATCAGAGGCGACGAAGGTAACAGCGGAGGAAGCAACAGCGGAAGAAGCACGGCGGAAAAGACTTGAGCAGCGGAATGACGCGCTTGCCAACGAGTTCCGCAGGCTCAAGCCGGAGATTGCGGAGGCATACAGACTGTTGAACAAGCTTATTGAAGGAATCGGTGCATACGCAGGTACAATGAAAAATCTCCATGACCTGCTTAAGACTTCATTTCCGGTAAGGTTTGCGGAAAACGACAGACAGACATTGCTGAATGAAATCAATGGCATTGTCGACAATACCATATCTCGGATCCGCAGGGAACACGACATGGCAATCAAGAATATCCGTCGCAACGAGAACCGTATATCCATGACGCAGATAACATTCTGGTGCATGATCGCTTTGCTGCTGATACTTGCCACATTCTTTGCCCTCGTCATTTTCGCAAATGTGAAACAGATTCATTCAGATGTGCTGACACAAATTTCTGTTATATATTCCGGGCTTACAGTCTTGACAATCGTTATCACAGCATATATCTACAGGAGGAAGTAATCTATACCGCGCAATGGTAAAGCATTCAAATTGTCAGAATCGATTATCTGTCAGTCGTTGACTTTTTCCGTTTTATTGTATGCGCAATTACGAATGCGAGCAATGCGATTGAATGGACGGCGTTTAGTAGCAGTGCGAAGAGCCACCAAGTCAGTCCGGCTCCATACCGACTGTGAAATGCCAGATTATAACTCAATATCGCATTATAGACAATCATCACAATCAGATTGCCAAAGGCGATTCTCTGTCTTATCCTATGGCACAGGTATGTTGATAGTAACGACAGCGCGTAAACTCCGCCAAGCAATGCAGTATCTTCCCGCCAACCCTCGGACAAACAACACCCGACCATGAGAAGCAGCATCACTCCCCATGCTGTCCAAAATCGTTTATCGGTCGGTTTCATAGTTTCAGTCTCATTTATTCAAAACCAACAGTCATAGCTTTAACGGTATAATTCCAACTCCAGATATATATTGCCCACATCAAGATAAGATATATCATCAGGCACACAAGTAGAGCAATCCCGACATCTTTATGCCTGTTTCCGAACGCATAAATCACATTTGCCGACTGCGCAATTATCAGCAATACATTCGTCGCCAACAGACATCTGTTGACATTTGCCGTTCCTCCTACAAAAAGCACAACAAATGATGCCACGAATACAATCGCAAACATTATGACGAATATCCATTTTGCTTTATATATCAGTCTCATCGCTTGTCTCCTTTCCTCGCTTTGTTGATTTTGCGAAATGCAAGACCTCCAACTGTGCAAATCAGAGCATTTGCAAGCAGACATATCGGAAGCAGATATATTTGTCCGATAATCAAAGGATAAGACTCCATCTCGATTAATCTCAAAGTATCAATAATGATTAAGTCTATGATATATGCACCATCCGCTGCGCAGAATATCAATATCCAAGTCGCAAAAACGGGGATTTTGGAAGAGGATATCAACCCCATAGCTACGACTACGGCATACGACACGACTATCAGCATAATTACGATGATACTTTCACCATACATAATAAGAGGCATCGTAGAAAACGCTAATGTCAGCGCAATTTCCCAAATCCAAAATCGTTTATCGGTCATTTTCATAGTCTATGTGATTTTTACATTGTGCGAATATCATTATCAAGCTCTTTTCTCCATATTAGAGTACCAATGATCGGAAAGATAATAGTGAACAATAAAGCAGCTTTGGCATAACCCACAGGCAAGTAATCTCCTTCAAAAAAAAGATAATCAGTTTTTGAAGAATAGTATAATTTAGGAAAATCCCCAGACTTTATCTTGTCCAAGATTCGATCTCCCGTATGTAATGCATATTGTTTTGATTTATAGGTTATAAGAATTGTATTTGACCTCTTATAGTTACTTTTTTCCTTAAATCCATTATACGTGTAATCAGTAATAGGCTCCTGTGTTTTTTCTATATCGTTGCCGTATAAATGGCATAGATACAAAACAAGAGTTAAAACTAATCCTGCGCAAAAAATTGTCTTAAATAATGTTTTAATTTTCATATCTTACTATCTGTATAACGCGAGTTTGACGAATTATATACTATTCATGCTCATAAGCATAAAATGTATCAAAAACGCAGCAATTACTTATGCTTGCAGAATTATATATGTCCATATAATGCTTCGTTTCACTTGCACTGTTCCATTTTGTGCTTTTATCGTATTGAGTTAAAAACTCAATTACAGATATTGATAACTTCAAATTCTGAAATTCACTGGTTATTCTCTCATACGCATCTGTTTCAGAATTAGCCTTAACAAACACATATACAAATCCCCCTTTCATGGGATTTCCATTATACTTGTATTCTATGCTTGCCCAAAATACCTTCATGTTTATTCCTGTTTTGGTCAACACTTTTATCTTTTATATTCCCCATAGCGTTCATCTGTCAAACTCATGGTCTCTTTTTTCGCACTTCGGGATATAACCAAAGTAGCAGCGAACATAAAAACAGGATGAAATAAAACACGACATATCTTCGGTTAAGTTCACTTTCCTCGAATATGGCATCGTTCTTCGCGTCGTAGTAATACGCCAATTGTTCAACATCTTCGGTTTTACATCGAGTAATGGGTATGCCTGTATAATATTCTTTGCTGTTATATGCTATTTTAACGGATGAACCACCCTTGAATCCACCGCTACGATTTACTTCCAATATATGAAAATCAGTAATTGGATGTTGGGATGATACAATATCTGTTCTATGTTCATACTCCTTCAACACATATATTGCCAGTCCTGCCAGAACAATGTTTATTCCCAAAACTATAAAACTCCATTTGTTGATTTTCATCGCCGACCTCCTTTCCGCCAAAGACATATGAATAGAGATAGTGCAATTAGATATAAAACGATAGACAGAATTTCTAATGTAATGAAATAGGGCAATGCTTCCCATAAAGCCCGATTGTCATCGCAAATAAGGTCTTGGCATATATAAGTGTCTTGAATCTCATACATTGAGAATACTAATAACATGCCAATGGCTCCGAATACTATTATGCCTGCTATTTTATGCCACCGTTTCATTTTGTAATAAGTTTATATCCTTTTATAATACAGAGTGTGATATTTAATAATGCAATGATTGAAAGACCTGCTACAGACCATCCATCAGGATATCCCACGGTAATTATCAAAAAAGCGAAGCAGATAAATCCAATTGAGTACAACATTTGGAGCAGTTGCGATAAAATCGATATATTCCTATTGTTGCTGAAACAACTCACTCCACAAAGTATCAGTATGATACCTGTGCCTATGCACAAGATCGTTGGCATGAATTGTATCTTGAACCACATAAAGCCTTGTACTGACCACCATAAACATGAAAATAACCGAATAATATGTTTCATGGCTTGCCTCCTCCTTTCTGGCGATTCCTGACGGAGTGTTTCGGAGCGGGTCTTATAGCACCATTTGGCATCATGTTTTCAAGCATATCCCTGACAGATAGCTGAACTTTTATTTTAAGATATACGTATTCTTGCCTTTCATGGTCGTAAGTCTTCAAGAACAACACGTTGTTGTCGTACCAAAAGATAGAACGAAGTTCAGAACCTTCTTCTTGATAGACAACCGCTCCATCGTATCGAGTGTTTTTATATGATTCAAATTCATAAAAACCATTCCCCTCGTGACGAAAGAATCTCAATTCTAAAGGCCAGTCGCAATCATGTCCGGTCTGCGATACATACATCCCGTCTGCATTTATTGCCGTTGGAAATGCCGCACTGCATATATACTTGCCACTTTCGGCATCAAACCACCATACAGAATCATCAAATGGTGATTTTGGAATGATGAATCCATATAATTTCAGTTCAGGGAGATACAATAATTGTTGTTTGTCAAAGCCAAAATTCCCCTCAACAAAATCAACGATTTCATGCCGACTAACAGAATCAAACCGTTCAAACATAGCTTGTGATTCTTTCAACACCAAATTCACAATATCGTTGTCAATAATGGAATCGGCCGGAACCACATTGTATTGCGAACACTCTTTTTCAGCTTCAGTGTATTCAGTCTTGCTTATTTCCTCTACAGAGAAAAAAGATTGTGCAGATGCAACGGCAGCATTTGCCATCACAATCAGCAAGATCCAAAATCGTTTATCGGTCAGTTTCATATTCCATTCCAAGTCTATTCCCCATTTTATCAATCCAATACCAGCTGTCGCTTACCCAATAATGGTATTCGCCATCGCTGCCTTTAATTTCTTCAAGGTGTCCGCTGTCTGTCACTTTTGCGCGACCATTCTTAAACGGGAATCCAAAAGCAAAGCGCGGTGATATAATCACGGTATTGTTTACAGTGGCATAGCCTATTTTACCATATTTATCGACGATTCGATAGCGACCATCCGACACATAATCATCGCCATTATCATATTGATATGGTTTGAAACCAGATTTTGCAACTGATGGATAATGCCCGGCAGTTGTGACTATAAGCATTTTCTTTGTCTTTCCGCAGGATGTGAGCAAAAATTTTTCGGAATCAATCGCGACGGCATCAATCACACTATCTATCAAAAGTGTGTTAGACGCATATTTTATCGCACCTGTTTTTCCAACCAGTCTTCCGGGATATTCTTCTATAATCCCCCGATTCTCACCATCAACAATCACATGGATTGATGTCGGTTTAGTCCAGACCCGACATAAGCCGTTAATCAGTATATTGTTTATGCAGAGAGTTGAGTCCGTAAGCTCAACACTCTCAATATCATGTTCCTGTAATACCGGCATAGCCTCACATATCAATGTCTCCAGTGCAACATCTCCATATGGAGACTGATACCATATGCCCGGATAATCCACATCAGCTATTGAGTCATCGACAACCCACAACGGATTTTTCCATACTCCTCCATCTTCCATTTCTATAATCAAGTTTTCCTTGGCAATAGCAATTGTATCCTTCCACCAGACATCTTGGAATCTCAAAAGCTGGTTTTCTGGAACGGATGCAGTAAACTTGCCATCGGCATCGGTCCAATCCACTATGCTGTCTTTCCCATTGGCAAAAATGGCTTTGACAATCACGCTTACCAATGGCTCTCCATCATACTTTCCGACCACGCGTCCTCTCACATTAATGTTTTGTGCATAGATGCTTATGCACATGGTCAGCAACAAAATGCTGATAATTACATATTTTATTCCGGAGAGTTTCATATCAGAACTATTTAGCTATTAAAATCAGAATCACTGCGAGAACGAGGAAGCCGAAAAATCCGTTGGCAAAGTCGTTGTCAGCATGGTCTATATCTCTGAAATCTTCCGAACCGTAACGGATTTGTCGATACGATACTTTCTGTCCGCGACGAAACAACCGCATACATACATACCTAAGCCCGGCTCCGATATGTCTAATCGCAGAGCCGAACCATGACCGTATGAATATTTCAGTGAATATTTCGGCTATCAATTCCATATCCTTATATTATGATAACAAATCCAGTAGATTCTCCTTATACTTATTCCCTCCAGCAATATTAGCCAAATGTTCGATACTCCATTTCGACTTATCTGAAAAAATAGCAGACTGACTGTTTTGTTCCAAAGCAAAAAGAAGTTCAAGATACGCTTGCTGGTCTTTGGCAACATAACTCACGATGTGTTCATCGTCCGCCCAGTCTGTTTCTACAACCTCTCCGGTTTCTTTAAGGATGGCAAGCGGAAAAGCCTCACGCCATCCAAAATAAATAAATCGGTCTGTTTTTCTCAAATCATCAGATTTGACAAAACTAAAAATCATAATTGTGAGTTTGGAAACATCATAATTATTAATCAAGTCTATGACAGCATCTTTCGGTTCTGTAATACTATATTCTTTTTTATCGCCAATGAACAAATCGCCCAAATATATTTGAGCAAAGCCTTCAGGCATCATCGAAAACTCACTTTCGTTTGGAGTTATCGACCTTATTGCGATTACAAATTCTGCTGCTGTCATAGAATCTAATTGATTTTACCTATAGTTTTCAAGTTCAACGGCTAAATCCTCAGCGAAAGTATTTACGCCTACAATTTTACCTCTATCATCCTCCGAAACAGGAAACACGCAAATTGACATTCCATTCTCACAAAGAGAATCAACCAACTCATCTGCGAATTTCTCAAGACTAAATCCAACAGCCGTGCATCCATCTTCATTATCGGATGCCGAGACATAGTTCTCAGCATATTCCTGAAACGGCCAGAGAGGAAGCATATTCAGTCCTTTGTCATGGAAGCTAATACAGTTTCCTTCTTTTGTAGCCAAAACCCATAGACAGTCATTATCCGCTATCCGTTTTAGAGAGTAACTATATCTAATCTCTTGGCTTTTGCACTGCATTGCATTTATTTCCTTTTCGTTCAGTTTCATTTTTCACCTCCTTTTCGCCAAATGATTACGAATAATCCAATGATTATAATAATATCGAACAAAGATAGAGCATTGTAACACCAATAATGTTCTTTGAAATTAAAGATACAATCAAAGAACGAATCCTGTGTCATCTCTACGCACCATGCCCCGGCTACTTCTGCCAAATAAAGATAATCAATAAAAGCCCAGATATGAGCAATAATCAAGGCTGAGATTATTATAATGCCTACTATTTTCTGCCACTTATTCATAATCGTAATGTAACGTATATGATTGATATGCAATTTCATTCGAGCGCAGATAATCCTCGAAAGTCCTAAATCTGTCGAGATTCTGCAAATAATCTCCGTAGACTTTATAATATCTTCTGCAATCCGCAATCAATGTTTCACAACGAGGCATATTCAACTTTCGGGAAATACGCTCAAACTCATTTGTATCCTCAATCATTGCCGGAATGTCCGATGCACTTGCTCCGCCATAGCCATTCAACACGCCCGATGGCATTTCATGTATGGAGAACTCAAGAAAATATTTGAGAGCATCATACTTGTATCTGAGTGCATCAACATTATTCGGCTCAGATTCAAGCAACATATCCGCCAATTGAAACGGTTGATACTCACCTCCACTGTAATCACAAAAAATTGCGAGCGGGCTGTCAGAGTGTATGCAGGATTTTTCATGTCCCCGAAAACAGCGGAATAGGAATCTTAATCCATCATATCCGCAAATCTCCAAATCAGCCGCTATCGCTGGACATATAACCTTGTTTATAAATAGTCTGTTCCAGCAAATGTCATTGTGGCTATCCCAACAGTCCTTAATATCGCTGATGGTTATATGTTCATGGGCATACTCCTTTTTCGCCCATTCGGAAAGTAAAGTATGTCGTTGCTTTCTTTCCAATTTACTTAGCCCATCCACTCGAAATTTACTGCAAATCTCAAGATAATCAGATAATATTCTCTTCATCTTTTACCTCCATTCCTATTGATAAGCCAAAGAAAGCAACGGGCGTAGTTACGCTATCGCCGTCAGTCGAGAGGCGATGCCGTGCTATTCCGATTATTTTCACCTGTTGTTTCATGTAACTAATTACCTTAAGTTACACAAAATTACGCATTTTACTTGAAAGAATTGCGATTTTGGTGCGGAAATTATTTAAGAACTAACGATTTGATGATTTAGATTATGGGTAAGACTATAAAACAGTCCATTGTGAACGCAAGCACCCGTTTATAAATACATCATGGAATTATTCCAAATTCCATTTTTTATCCCTACTTTTGTAAGTGAAAAGCACACTATTCTTCTATACGTCACGCATACGCAGATAAAAATTATTTCTGTTACCTATTCGTTGCTTAACAACATACAAATCTGTTTATACAGCTATAAATCAATAATGTAATATTGCACATTGGTTAGTAGCCCACTATAACTACACGCTCCGCTTTCGTAGTTGTGGGCTCTCCCGAGGGGATTAGGGCTTTGCCCTAATAACCCACTCAGGGCGTTTCACCCCTGAGAACCCCGAGCAAAGAGTGACCCTCTCTTTGCAATCTCCGCTTATGGGTTACCCCTAAGAACCCCTCTGCGAAAGCGAGCAAAGTAAATCAATTGTAAACAAAGGAAAGAAGCTATGGCAACAAAATCAAGCATACATATCAAGCCTTGCAACATCGCATCGAGCGAGGCACACAACCGAAGGACTGCCGAGTATATGCGTAATATCGGGGAGTCCAGAATCTATGTCGTTCCCGAACTTTCCACCGATAACGAACAGTGGATAAATCCCGACTTCGGCACTCCCGAACTGCGGACTCACTATGACAATATCAAGCGGATGGTCAAGGAAAAGACCGGACGTGCCATGCAGGAAAAGGAAAGGGAACGCAAGGGAAAGAATGGAAAGATTATCAAGGTGGCGGGATGTTCACCCATCCGTGAAGGAGTATTGCTTATCAGACCGGACACCACACTGGCTGATGTACGCAAATTCGGTGAAGAGTGCCAAAGACGCTGGGGCATCACTCCGCTACAGATTTTCCTGCATAAAGACGAAGGGCATTGGCTGAACGGTCAGCCGGAAGCGGAAGACAAAGAGAGCTTCCAAATAGGAAGCAGATGGTTCAAGCCGAATTATCATGCTCATATCGTATTCGACTGGATGAACCACGAAACCGGGAAGAGCCGAAAGCTCAATGACGAGGATATGGCAACCATGCAGACCCTTGCTTCCGATATTCTCCTGATGGAACGTGGACAGGCAAAAGCTGTCACAGGTAAAGAGCATCTGGAACGAAATGATTTCATCATTGAGAAGCAGAAAGCCGAACTGCAACGTATAGAGGAAACCAAGCGACACAAGGAACAACAAGTAAGCCTTGCCGAGCAGGAACTCAAACAGGTAAAAGCAGAGATACGCACGGACAAACTCAAAAGTGCAGCTACCGATGTAGCCACTGCCATAACCAGCAGTGTAGGTTCTCTTTTCGGAAGTGGTAAATTAAAAGATTTGGAACAAACTAATGAAAGTTTACGGCATGAAATTGCCAAACGTGACAAGGGCATTGATGAATTAAGAGCCAAGATGCAACAAATGCAGGAACAGCACGGCAAGCAGATTCGTAACCTGCAAGGAATACATAATCAAGAGCTTGAAACCAAAGACAAGGAAATATCACGATTGAACACCATTCTTGAAAAAGCGTTCAACTGGTTCCCTTTACTCAAAGAGATGTTGAGAATGGAAAAATTCTGCTATGCCATCGGATTTACCAAAGATATGGTAAACAATCTTTTGACAAAAAAAGAAGCAATCAGATGCAATGGGAAAATCTATTCCGAAGAGCATAGACGAAAGTTTGACATAAAGAACGATATTTTCAAGATTGAGAAAAGTTCGGTTGATAATAATAAATTGGTGCTTACAATAAACAGGCAACCGATAGGCGAATGGTTCAAAGAGCAATGGGAGAAACTCCGGCAAGGTTTACGACAATCAGCGGAAGAGCCAAGAAAAAGTAGAGGATTCAAGCTATAATTCCACTCTATATAATGCAAAACATCAATAAAATAACTAATTTTGCATTCGGATAGGGGCAACTCTTTCCAAGACATAAGAAAAAGAAGCGTTATGCTCATCTTGTAACTTGAAAACCTGAGAGCCTTTCAAATTTGATGCAAGAGATAGCATAGTGGTTCTCACGCATATAGCGTGGGCTGCTATCGTTGTATCTGCATCATAGGCTTTCTCAGGGCCGTCAAGTTAGATTGACATAGGTAGTCCACGCTTTTGTATTTAATAACCTACCCTGTTGGACTGATGGGCGAAAAGGAAAACGATATGGAACAAAAATTCTGTCAAAGCTGCGGAATGCCGCTAACAAACGAAATCCTCGGTACGAATACCGATGGCACACTCAATGAAGATTATTGCATCTACTGCTACAAAGATGGCAAGTTTGCGCAGGATATGACTATGGAGCAGATGATTGACCACTGCGCCCAATTCACTGATGAGATAAACAAACAGTCAGGACAGAACTTGACACAGGAACAGGCTAAAGACATGATGCGTCAATTCTTCCCTCACCTTAAACGCTGGAAAAATAGACTCGTTATGTTTATTGCAATTCTCACATACAAAAAGCCGTTGAGCGAGGTTGATAACTATCTGAGTGCGCACCGTGAATATCTCGCCAAACATTATGCCATCGGAGATTTCATAACATCTGGGCCACAGATCCCTCGCATTGGTGGCGTGATAATGATAAAAGCCAACAACCGTGAAGCGGTTGATGCTATTATTTCCGAAGATCCGTTCCACATCAACGACATTGCCAACTATCAGATTGTGGAATTTACCCCGACAATGTTTTGCAATGAAGAGTTGAAAACAATTCTATAATGATGCGCCTTAGTCTTAGACCATATCAGCCCACAGATGCCAATGTAATTACTACTTGGCTAAAAAACGAATATCTTATGCGCCAATGGTGCGCTGACAGATATGAGTGTTACCCGGTCACACCAGAAGATATGAATATCTATCACGAGCGGTATATTGACGGACAAAGTCAACGCGCCCTGACAATGTTGAATGGCAATAACATTGTGGGATATATCACCCTGCGCACTCCGGCAGATGATTCATCGGAACAACGCTTGGGATTCGTCATTGTCGATGATTCAAAACGTGGTCAAGGTTTTGGTAAAACTCTTGTTTCAATGGCAGTCAAATATGCTTTTGAGACGCTTGGTGCTACGAAAGTATCACTCGGTGTCTTTGAAAATAATCCGTCAGCCATCCATTGCTATAAGTCTGCCGGATTCAGGCGCGTGATTGTTCCAACAACAGAAAGCTATTCTTGCTTGGGCGAAACTTGGAATTGCATTGAAATGGAACAATACAAAGGACTATGAAAGTAATTGGAATTAACGGCAGCTCACGGAAAGATGGTAATACAGCTATCATAATCCGCACGATATTTGAGGAACTGAATAAGAGAGGTATTGAAACCGAGTTTATCCAATTGGCCGATGTCGATATAGAGCCATGCCGTGCTTGTTTTGCCTGTAAAGGTAAAGGTAATTGTGTATTCCGCAAAGACGGTTTTGCCGAGGTATTTAGCAAAATAGTTGGAGCTGACGGGATAATTCTCGGTTCGCCGGTTTATTCAGCAGATGTTTCCTCTCGAATGAAAGCATTGTTGGACAGAGGTGGCGTTGTCGCTGCTGTCAATCCGGGAATATTGAAACACAAACTGGGCGTGGCAGTTGCCGCCGTTCGTCGTGCCGGAGGTATGACGGCGGTCGATACAATGAATCATTTTTTCTTAAACAAGGAGATGATAGTTGCTGGTTCCACATACTGGAACATGGTTTATGGGCGAGAAATTGGCGATGTTCTTAAAGATAATGAAGGAATTGCCAATATGCGCAATCTCGGTCAGAACATGGCTTCAATCCTGTTCAAATTAAATTAATGGTAACGAATCCGATAGCAAGTAACCCATGATTGAAATAAAAAACCTCGAAGGCATTTCATTCGAGCAAATATATACGGCTTTCAAGTCAGCTTTCTCGGATTACGAAATCAGCGTGGATAAGACAGAATTGAAGTCAATGCTGAAACGGCGAGGCTTCAATCCGGCTTTATCATTCGGTGCATTCTATGATGACAATATCGTGGCGTTCACGTTTAATGGTATTGGTAAATACTATAATGGCAAACTTACTGCATACGATACGGGAACAGGTACAAGAAAAGAGTTCAGAGGGCAAGGACTTGCCAAAAGAATATTTACGCACTCTATGCCATTCCTGAAAAATGCCGGTATAGAGAATTATTTGCTTGAGGTGCTTCAACATAATAAAAGAGCGTTAAAAATATATGAAAGTCTCGGTTTCGAGATTTTACGAGAATTTAATTTCTTCACTCAAAAGAAGCAACTGGTTGTTAACCATCTATCTGACAAACCTGCCAAATGCTCCATCGTCGCGCTGAAGTCTGAAGATATTTTGTCAGCCCAATCATTCCATGATTTTACCCCATCCTGGCAGAATGACATTGAATCTATTAAGAGAGCAGGTGATGATTTGGTGACGTTGGGAGCTATGGTTGATTCTGTTTTGTCAGGATACTGTGTTTTCTCTCCAAAGTCCGGTGACATTACCCAGATAGCTGTTGATCCGACTTTCCGCAGAAAAGGCGTCGCATCTTCCTTGCTAAAACAAATGATTGAGATGACTGAATCTGAAATAGTAAAAGTAATCAATGTCGAATCTCCAACTCCTTCTTTGGACGCATTTCTCGCGTCCAAAGGTGTTTGCCTCGCCGGTAAACAATTTGAGATGGTTTTGACATTATAAAAATGTAACATCAAATGACACCGAAAGAAGTACTGGAGAAATGGATTGATTGTTTCAACGCGTCCGACGTGGAGGGAATCGCCGCGCTATATGCGGACGATGCCGTAAACCATCAGGTGGCGAACGCTCCCGTGGCTGGAAAAGAAGCCATACGCCGGATGTTTGCCGGGGAGTTCGCAACGGCTAAAATGGTTTGTATTGTTGAAAATATTTTTGAAGATGGAGAATGGGCTATATTGGAATGGAAAGACCCATTGGGGTTGCGTGGTTGCGGCTTCTTCCATATCAAAAACAATCTTATTGTATATCAGAGGGGCTACTGGGACAAACTTAGTTTCTTGAAGCAACACAATCTTCCAATCGAATAGACGTTTTGTAATGCCAAAACACTTTTACAATGCCATACATATCAGTTGAAAGCGGAGCATTGACCGCCGAACAAAAGAAAGAACTTATTGAGCGGCTGACAGCGACAGCCGCCGAAATAATCCATATTCCGGCGCAGTTCTTCACCGTAACCATTAAGGAATTGCCGGATGAGAACTTTGGTATCGGCGGCAAGTCGATTGACGAAATCAAGCGAAATTATAAATCTTGATTTGCAAATAGATGGATAATGAAATTCGAAAATAAGAACTATATCTATTGGCTATGCGCCACAATTATCGTCATGTTCATGCTACCTTTCGTTGAGGCTCAGCTCGCATCGGAGTGTAGCGGCATGGTGTTGTGTATGATTTTGTTTCATGACTTCATAAGGTAATTGTAAATGGAAAGAATCACTGATCAATGCATAGTCGCTCGGCAGTTTTCTTAAATAATACAAAAACACCCAATTTTACATTATTGGGTGTAAAATTGGGTGTTTGTTTTGTAATTTGCTGATTTCCAACATTTATTGCGGAGAGAGAGGGATTCGAACCCCCGGTACAGTTGCCCGTACACCGCATTTCGAGTGCGGCCCGATCGACCACTCCGGCATCTCTCCCGGTCCATCACCAACCCTTCGGCCGGTAATTCGGAGTGCAAATATAGCTATTTTTCGCAAAAAAAGCATTTTCGGAACAAAAAAAGATTCGAATTTCTATTTTCACCCGCTCAATGTATTTCCCGATTTTATTGCTACTTTTGTGAGATAATGACTCATCGGCAATAAAACCGGTACGGTTTTCGTTGAAAATATAACCACACAGTAACTCCGAAACACGATGAAAAACCGAAATTTCAAAATAGGTGCTCTGCTCGTGTCGCTCTTCGCGGCAAGCTGTTCGCCGGCACTCTACCAATCCGGCGCCTACAACATCGACGACATGTACGCGGAACACGATGTCACCCGCATCGCCCAGGAAAAACAGGCGATAGCCGAAGCTCGCAAGGCCGAAGCGGAAGCCCGTCGCGCCGAAATAGAGGCCCGGCAGGCGGAAGCCGCATACTACGCATCGGACGACTCCTACCAGGGCGTGTTGGCCGACACGTACGAAAGCGCCTATGCCCGTCGTTTGCGGGGATTCAGCTCCCCGACCTATCAGATGCCGACGAGCTATTTCAACCTTCGTTACAACGGCACCTACCAATTCGTTTCGGCCTACGACCCGGCCGTTTACAACATCATCGTCATGGGCGACGAAGTGTGGGTCGAACCCAAATACATTACTTCGATGTTCGGCACATGGGGTTCTCCCAGCATAGTGAGCTTCGGATGGAGCGCAGGTCTTTATAACGACTGGTATTTCAGTTGGGGTTACAATCCCTATCCCTGGGCATACCCCGGTTTCGGCTGGCCTTATTACAGCTACAACCCCTATTGGGGTTATCCTTACTGGGGAGGCTATTACCCTTACTGGGGTTATTATCCCGGCTGGGGAGGCGGCCATCACCACCACCCGTACCCGCCGCACCATCGGCCCAACGTCGTACACCGCTCTACCTACCGGTACGGATCGGGAGCGGGATCGAACATCGGATCGACCAGTTTCGGAGGGCGCGGCCAGGGTAGTTTGAACAACGGCTACAGAAACGGCACTACGGTCGGCAGCGGCAGCTTCCGGGGCGGCAGGACCAACAGCAATTCCAGCTCCAGCTTCCGAGGCGGCTCATCGTCAGTCAATCGAGGCAGCTCGACCTACCGCAATCCTTCGTTCGGAGGCAGCAGCAGCTCCTACCGGGGAAGCAGTTCGACAACGAACAGAGGGACTTACACCCCGGCCCCCTCGCAACCGAACAGAGGTTCGAGCGGCAGCTTCGTGGGCGGAGGCGGAGGGGTCCGCGGCGGAAACAGCAGCGGACGTAACTCTTACGGCCGTTAAACGATCACCCCGGCAAATTTCGACGGACGGCGCACAGGATGCACACGCAGGCGGCAAACGAATATGAACGCAACGACCGGTTTCGACCGGCAGCGGCGATCGTTTCCGCCCCTGCTGTCCCGAACGCCGGAAACGAAAAAACAACTCAACGATTTTTGTTATGAAACATCTCGGAATTTTGGCGCTGCTTTCAGCGGCCTTGTTCGCAACCGCCCCGGCGTCGGCTCAAAGCTCCGGAGGTTTATTGATGGACCGTGACATCGTCACCCCGTCCGACCTCTTCGAACTCTCGCAAACGACCTTCAGCCTCGGAACGGCGCGGTCGATGGCCATGGCAGGCGCCTTCACCTCCCTCGGAGCGGATCTTACGTCCATGGCGATCAACCCGGCGGGCCTGGGCATGTACCGGCACAACGAAATTTCGATCACGTCTCTGATGAGTTTCGCACGGGCGGAAAACAACGCTCCGGCATTCAACTCCAACAGTAAAAACCGGTTTTCGATCGGCAACTTCGGCTTTACGGCCAATGTTTACGAAGGATCGGGACCGCTCGTGAGCGTCAATATCGGGTTCGGCTACAACCGCCTGCAGGACCTCAACTACCAATACTCCTATTATACACAGGGCAATGTCAGCTCGATCGCCGACGTTTTCTCCGACATGCTGCAATACAGCGGTATCAACAGGGATCAGATCACCGGCGGCTTCAACTGGAGCAACTTCAACCCCCGGCTCTGGGGTTCGATCCTCGGCTACAAGGCCGGATTCACGGATCAAATCGGCAGCAGGTGGCAGCCGACCTGGATCGGCAACAACGTCGATATCGGCAACTACACGACCGTCGTAAGCAATGGCTCGATAGGCGAATACGACATTTCGGCAGGATTCAACCTGAACAACAAGTTCTATATCGGGGCCACGTTCGGCATTCAGTCCCTGTATCAACGCAAAACCTACTATTACGGAGAAGATTACGTCTATCCCGGCAACGGCACCGATCCGAACCTGGACTACCAACTGCTCTATTCGAACTTCAACCAGGAAGTCATCCTGGACGGCGCAGGGGTCAATTTCAAGCTCGGCATGATCTACCGGCCCATTCAGAATCTGCGAATCGGCTTCGCTTTCCACACCCCGACCTATTACTGGATCGACCGTACCTATCAGGCCTACACCGATTCCGGGGTGCATGTCAATAACCCGAACGACCCCGACGGTCTCAAACCAGGTCCGGACGGCAACCAATATACGGACGCCCTCTCTCCCGTACTGGAAGATACGGGCGGTTACAACTGGGAGTTCACCACGCCGGCCCGCCTGATGTTCGGCATCTCCTACGCCTTCGGCAACCGGGGTCTGATCTCCGTGGATTACGAGCGCGACTGGTACAACGGGATGCGGATGAAAAACAATCCCGCGGGCGGCGATAACGAAATCTATAACGACACGTTCCGCTCCTGGTACAAAGGCGCCAATATCGTCCGCATAGGCGCGGAGTTCAAACCGCTGCCGTTCCTGGCGATCCGGGGCGGTTTCGGCTACATGGGGTCCATGCTGCAGGACGAAGAGCAAGTTTCAGCGGCCCCCATGACCAAGCAGATGCTCTACTATTCGGCCGGCTTGGGATTTTTACTCTCTCCGGGCGTTGCACTGGACCTGGCCTACAACTATTCCTCGACCGAGCAGACGGACTACAACCTCTACTACTTCGAATCTCCGAGCGGCATAAACGGCAGCGGCATCTACAATACCAAACTCAAGCGCCACTTCGCGGCCCTGAGCCTCAGCTTCCGCTTTTAGTTTCGCACGACATATCGCAACGGCAGAACCTCCCGTACCGGAAGTCCTGTCGTTTTTTATCCGGGACAGACCGGATTTCGGGCCAGAGAAGAAAACGCACCGACTTCAAAAACGCAAAACGAGCCATCGGCACCTTCGACCGACGGGGCAAAGCGGCCCCTCGCAGCGGGCAAATTCAAGATTTATCGGAGCGCAGTTGCGAATTTCTGCATAAATCGTTAATTTTGCCGACTAACCGACATACGCCGGCTCCGAAGCCGGTGACACGATTCCCGGAAGTTAAAAAATAAATAAGATATGGCAAAGGAACTTAAAGACGTAACCAAAGCCGAGGACAACTACTCGCAATGGTACAACGACCTGGTGGTCAAGGCTGGTCTAGCCGAAAATTCGGCCGTACGCGGCTGCATGGTAATCAAGCCTTACGGCTATGCCATCTGGGAGAAAATGCAGGCGGCCCTGGACAAGATGTTTAAGGACACGGGGCACCAGAACGCCTATTTCCCGCTCTTCATCCCCAAGTCGTTCTTCTCGAAAGAGGCCGACCACGTGGAAGGCTTTGCCAAGGAGTGCGCCGTGGTCACCCACTACCGCCTGAAAAACGATCCCGAGGACAAGGGCGTCGTGGTCGATCCCGATGCCAAACTCGAAGAGGAGCTGATCGTCCGTCCCACCTCGGAAACGATCATCTGGAACACTTACAAGGGCTGGATCCAGTCCTACCGCGACCTGCCGATCCTCTGCAACCAGTGGGCGAACGTCGTACGCTGGGAGATGCGCACCCGCCTGTTCCTGCGCACGGCGGAATTTCTCTGGCAGGAGGGCCACACGGCCCATGCCACGAAGGAGGAGGCCATCGAGGAGGCTACCCGGATGATCCACGTTTACCAAAAATTCGTCGAGGAGTGGATGGGCGTACCGGTAATCGTCGGTCACAAATCGCCGAACGAACGGTTCGCCGGTGCGGTCGATACCCTCACGATCGAAGCGCTGATGCAGGACGGCAAGGCCCTCCAGAGCGGCACGTCGCACTTCCTGGGCCAAAACTTCGCCAAGGCATTCGACGTACAATACATCAACAAGGAGGGCAAACTCGAATACGTATGGGCCACTTCCTGGGGTGTTTCGACCCGTCTGATGGGAGCGCTCATCATGGCTCACTCGGATAACAACGGCCTGGTGCTGCCTCCGAAACTCGCCCCGATTCAGGTCGTCCTGATACCTATTTATAAAGGAGAGGAGCAGATGCGGCAGATCGTAGAACGTCTTCGCACCATCGCCGAAGAGCTCAAGTCGAAGGGACTCTCCGTGAAGATCGACGACCGCGACAACGTCCGCTCGGGCTTCAAGTTCGCCGAATACGAGCTCAAGGGCGTCCCCGTACGTCTGGCTCTCGGCCCCCGCGACTTGGAGAACGGCACGATCGAACTGGTCCGGCGCGATACGCTCGAAAAGGAAACCGTTCCCCAGGAGGGACTCACCGACCGGGTGGCGGCCCTGATGGACGAAATCCAGCAGAATATCTTCCGCAAGGCGCTCGACTACCGCAATTCGATGATTACCAAAGTGGACACGTGGGACGAATTCGTCGATGTGCTGGAAAACAAGGGCGGCTTCATCTCGGCCCACTGGGACGGGACGGTCGAAACCGAAGTGGCGATCAAGGACGCTACGAAAGCCACGATCCGCTGCATCCCGATGGATGCGGTCGAGGAGGAGGGCAAATGCGTATTCAGCGGCAAACCGTCGCATCGCCGCGTACTTTTCGCCCGCAGCTACTAAACGCTGTCGATACCGAATTATCACAACGAAGACGGATGCCATTCAGAGAAGTGTCCGTCTTCGTTTTTGCAGGAAACAGGTCATGAACTATCAAAACGATTCAGTCCGTCGGCAGGACCGCTTGCTCGACCAACCGGAGGCGACGGAGCTGTTGCGGCGGGGCGAATACGGCATACTCTGCATGCAGCGTCCTGAAGGCGGCGGCTACGGAGTGCCCCTCAACTATGTCTGGGACGAAGCCGACGCGATCTACATCCACTGTGCCCCGGAAGGACGCAAGTTGCACTGCCTCCGGGAATGCGACCGCGTCACTTTCTGCATCGTCGGCAAAACGCAGGTGCTGCCCGCACGGTTTACGACCTTCTACGAAAGCATCCTGCTCGACTGCCGGGCCCGCACGGGGCTCACAGCGGAGGAGCGTCGGAGGGCCCTGAACCATTTGATCGGCAAATATTCCCCGGAGTACAAGACAATCGGCAGGCAATATGTCGAAAAGTCTTTCCACCGGACAGAGATTATCC
>ERZ791911.498-NODE-498-length-27484-cov-6.685369_pt1 | contig 27484 bp, 22 predicted proteins | sample MGYA00510142_ERZ791911 | MGnify/ENA primary metagenome ERZ791911 (study PRJEB30046, sample SAMN00792056) | human gut metagenome | study: EMG produced TPA metagenomics assembly of the A metagenome-wide association study of gut microbiota in type 2... | reverse complement strand
TTCAAAACTGCGCCCGAAGGGCGCCACCACAACCCTTTGAACCCTTTGAACCCTCTGAACCCTTTGAACCTGGGCCGCGAAGCGGCCTTTCTGGGCGCCACCACAACCCTTGGCCCGAAAGACTGTCAAACCTAAGAACCCTTCGGCCGCAGGCCGGTCCATCTTAAGAACCTTTCTTTCACAACCCTTCTACACAACCTGCCTGCGCCAGCAGGCCATAACCTGCGGCAAAGCCGCGCCCCCTCTGAACCCTCCGGCGTTCGTCACAATTTTATATTGCTACCTTGGTCCATTTCCTGTATACTATACAAAAGTGACCCATGGTTGAAAATGGGTCAGGGAATCACTATGTTTGGGAGGAAGTCATGGCATTAACGAAGAAAGCGGAAAGAACGAAGGCCCGGCTGCTGGCATCGGCGAAGAAGCTGATCGGCGAAAAGGGATTTGACCAGGTGTCGGTGGAGGATATTACAAAAGACAGCGGCGTGGCAAAGGGTACGTTCTATCACTATTTCAAATGTAAGGAAGATGTGGTGGGAGAGCTTTCTTTCCAGTCCTGTGAGGCTACTACAGAAAGGTCTATCCATTACGACGGGCCGGTGGCGGAGCGCTGTTTCTTCTATATGACCGCTCTCTGCAAAGACGCCGCCTGGGCGGGGGTTCGTCTGGTGCGCCAGTGGATACGGGAGACCATGGAGTCAGAGGAAGAGGATTCGGAGGCGAAATCCGCCCTGTACAATATTTACAATGCTTTGATGGACATCTGTGCTGTCCATCAGGGGGAAGGCCCCGGGGAATTGACGAAGGATGCGCCGGTGGACACGCTGGCGAAGCTGATGATGAGCCATCTTTTCGGCGCCCTCACCATCTGGTGCATGATGAACGGTTCCTTCAACCTGGCAGAGGACTCCCTGGACTATATGCGGATTGATATCATGAATCTCATGGAACCCTATACGATTAAAGAATAAAAAGAGGCAGGAATGGTATTTCCTTTCCTGCTTTTTTGATTGACCTTTTTCTATGTCTGTGATAGAATCATAATCATAAGAGACAATAAAGTCTCAAAATGGTATCAAGTGATTCACGTCAAATGGAAGAGGTGTATAATGGACACAGAAAGCAGAGAAGAGGAATTGAAGAAACTGGCCCTTGCCTTCTGTACCAATCCAAGGCGCACGGCCCGGGAGCTGGCGGAGGCGGCGGGCATCAGCAAGGCCACCTTTTACCGGGTCTATTCGTCCCGGGAGAATCTGTCCCGCATCCTGAACGAGCGGGCCAGGGAGAAGATTTCCCTTCTCATGAAGCTGGTGACGGAGGAAGGAAATCCCCGGGAAAGGCTCCATGAAATCATCCGCTGCTGCTGCGATAACAAGGAATATCTCATGCTCCTCTGCTACGGCAATGTGACGGGAAGCGTGGATAACTGGTGTCAGGAGACCTACAGCCGGCAGATGACCGATTTCTTCCTTCGAGGACAGAAATCCGGCGATTTCCGGGTGGACATCCCCGCCTCCGTGATGACAGAGCTTTTTGCAGGGGCCATGTGGTCCCTTTTTGAAGGAGAATGCCATGGCCGGGTGGCTTCCGCCAGCCTGCCGGAGTACTGGGAAACATTTTTCCTTCAGGGAATCGGTAATGAAGAAAGAGAGGATACACATTGAAAGAAGTCAAACCTTCCAAACGGCCCATACTGGCCTACTATGCCATCATATTCCTGGTGATTATCTTCTTTAACTCCCTCATCATGCCCATGTTCAAGGGCAATGAAGTGAAGAGCGTGGACTACTCCAGCTTCATGACCATGACGGAGAATAAGGAAATCGACAAGGTGCAGGTGGAGCAGGACCAGATTATTTTCACCAAGAAGGGGGACAAGCAGGCCTATAAGACGGCCCCCATGAATGACCCCCAGCTGGTAGACAGGCTCCATAAGTCGGGAGCCGATTTCACAGGCAAAATCGTAACGCCCATAAACCCGCTCCTTGATTTCGCCCTGACCTGGATTCTTCCTATCCTGATTTTCTTCGGCATCGGCCATTACATGAACAAGAAAATCATGAAGAACATGGGCGGCCCCGGAGCCATGCAGTTCGGACTGGGGAAATCGAATGCCAAAATCTTCGTGAAGCCCACCGACGGTATCAAATTCTCCGACGTGGCCGGCGAGGACGAAGCCAAGGACAGCCTGAAGGAAGTGGTGTCCTACCTTCACAACCCCAGCCGCTATAAAGAAATCGGCGCCAAAATGCCGAAGGGCATCCTTCTGGTGGGACCGCCAGGCACCGGCAAAACCATGCTGGCCAAGGCGGTGGCCGGCGAATCGGAGGTTCCCTTCTTCTCCATTTCCGGCTCCGAATTTGTAGAAATGTTCGTAGGCATGGGCGCCGCCAAGGTGAGAGACCTCTTCAAGCAGGCCAAGGAAAAGGCGCCCTGTATCGTATTCATCGATGAAATCGATGCCATCGGCAAGAAGCGCGGCGGCGCAGCCATCGGCGGCAACGATGAAAGGGAACAGACCCTGAACCAGCTCCTTACGGAAATGGATGGCTTTGAAGACAATACCGGCGTCATCATCCTGGCTGCCACCAACCGTCCCGAATCCCTGGACCCCGCCCTCACCCGCCCCGGCCGTTTCGACCGTCAGGTGCCAGTAGGACTGCCGGACCTTCAGGGCCGCGAAGCCATTCTGAAGGTACACGCCAGCAAGATCAAGCATGCTCCCGACATTGACTACAATAAGGTGGCCCGCATGGCCTCCGGTGCCTCCGGCGCCGAACTGGCCAACATCGTCAACGAAGCGGCCCTCCGTGCCGTCCGCGACCACAGGAGCTACGCCACGGAAGAAGACATGGAAGCGTCCATCGAAGTGGTCATTGCAGGCTACGAGAAGAAACACGCCATCCTGTCGGACAAAGAAAAATGCGTGGTTTCCTACCATGAAATCGGCCACGCCCTGGTGGCTGCCCTCCAGTCCCATTCCGCACCGGTACAGAAGATTACCATCATCCCCCGTACCAGCGGCGCCCTGGGCTACACCATGCAGGTGGACAAGGGCAATCATTACCTCATGACCAAGGAAGAACTGCTGGACCAGATCGCCACCTTAACCGGCGGCAGGGCGGCGGAAGAAGTGGTCTTCCACACCTCCTCCTCCGGCGCTTCCAATGATATCGAAAAAGCCACCAAGCTGGCCCGGGCCATGATTACCCGCTTCGGCATGAGCGACGAATTCGGCATGGTGGCCATGGAAACCGTGACCAACCAGTACCTGGGCGGAGACACCACCCTGGCCTGCTCGCCGGAAACCGCTGCCCGCATCGACCGCGCCGTTTCCGAACTCATCAAGAAACAGCACGAAAAGGCAGTGAAGCTCCTGGAAGACAACCGGTCCAAACTGGACGCCCTGGCCAAGTACCTCTACGAAAAGGAAACCATTACAGGAGACCAGTTCATGCACATCCTTGAACATGGCCTGCCGGAAGAAAAACCGGCACCCGCCGCTCCTGCCATGGACCTGAATCTGGAGAAATAAAGAGTCATAGAAATCCACATGAAAAAACGGTGAATCTGAAAAAAATTCACCGTTTTTTTTGCGTGGTAAGCACGCCGGAAATCTTCCTTCCTGCCCCGCCGGTCATTCTGAGCCGCAGGCGAAGAATCTCGGTACATGCCGTGAATGACTCTGCTGCCGGTCATGCCAGGGCCCGGTACTCTCCTTCCTGCCCACTGGTATTGACTGCCTTTACCCTCACTTACTATGCTTACCGAGATCCTTCGCTGGCGCTCAGGATGACGTGTGCAAGGCGGGAAGTCTTTATCTTTGACGCTGCCCGCCGCCCTGTCATCTCGAGCGGGGCTGCATGGCGGTATGGCGGGAGTGGTATCGTCACTATTGACACAGAGTCGAGAAATCTCCTGCTTCATTGCAGCGTGTACCATTTGAGGAGTGAGATTTCGGGGCTCCGCTGCCGACCGTCGAAATGACAGTGGAGGTAGAATACCGCGTGCGCCATTGCGGGGGGGATTTCAGGGATCCCCTTGAATTGACGGCAGGGGGCAGCACCGGTGTTATTCATTTCCTCTTTTTACGGACAGGGAAATCAAGTAATAAAATTTAAAATATTTTCTCCATGTGAACTGCCGGTCAATTTGTGGTATAATTTATAGAAATTTCAATTTTATTTTATATAACTTTTACATGAGGTGCATCGTGAAACAAGTGATTCTATCCGCCCTTTCCTGGGTGGTATCTGCGGCGCTGGTTATTATGGCAGTGCTCCATCTGGGCGGGGACTTTCCCGACATCCACAGCTACGTGCAGCCAAGGCTGGGGGCGGCGCTCCTGGTCTTTCTGATTGTCTCCTTCGGCCTTTTCTCCGTGCTGGACAGGAAATACCTGAAGCGGCTTCTTCCCTGGGCGGTGATTCTGCCGCTCCTCTGGATGGGCACCTTCACCTGGGCCTACGGTTTTGCCTCCCTGCCTGAAAAGAAACATCTGGGGGACTACTACGTGCTGGGGGCCCTCCTCATGGCGCTGCCCTATGTGTACACCGCCCTCACCGCAAAGGCGAAACGTTTCTCCTCCCTGTGGACGGTGATTGCCGGCATTTATACCTTCTTCATGGTGCTCATTCCCTTCATTTATATCGGCTACTACGTCCTCTTCGGCGGAGAAATGGATATGTTTGCCATGATGGCCGTCCGCTCCACCCATCTGAAGGAAATCAAGGACTTCCTGCGTACCATGGGCTCTCCCGCCCATCTGGTGATGGCGGTCATAGCCCTTCTGATTGTGATTTCCTGTGCCCTGGGTCTCGCCCGGTCCATGATGAAAAGGGCCCGGAGCTATGAAGGAAACATCCTTCGGGGCAGTGGCAGGCCCTTTACCATTGGCCTTGCTGTCATTTCCATCCTCTTCTTCGGCGGCTTCTATCGCCAGATTACCCACGTATTTCCTGCTTCCATTTTCAAAGCGCTGAACTCTTCGGGCAGCGAATTCCAGCTTCTCCAGAAACTGAATGACAACCTGGATAAGAACGTGAAAACCATGACCTTCCTGCCGCCGGATCCCACAGGCGGTATCGACGAAGGCACCCACATCGTCATCATCGGCGAAAGTGCCAACAGGGACCACATGAAGGCCTTCACGCCGGACTATCCCGAAAATACGACTCCCTGGCTTTCGGAAATGGCCAAATCAAAGGACTTCGCCCTGGGATACAAGGCCTATTCCAATTTCCCCAATACCCTTTTCTCCCTTTCCTACGCCATGACCAGCGCCAACCAGTACAGTGACATGTCCTTCGAAGACGTGGTGAGCATGGTGGATGTGGCCAAAGCCGCCGGCTACCGCACCGACTGGATTTCCTTCCATAACCGGAGCTCCATGTCCAGCGCCGGCGTCACCATGATTGCAGAACGCTGCGACGACTCCTACTGGGAAAAGAACTACGACGGCTACACCCTGGAAGTGCTGAAGAAACTGCCGCCTGCCAAAAAGCGGATCATCTTCATCAACATCGACGGCAGCCACTACACCTACATCGCCCGGGTGCCGGTGAACCTCCGCGATAAGCTGGGCATCTCCAAAGAAGATCCCTATCATGACTATGACCTTACCATCGCCTACGACGACCGGGTGATGAAGGAAATCTTCGAATACGCCAAGGCGAACCTGAACCTGAAATCCATGATTTACTTCTCCGACCACGGCGAAAACATGAAGCACTACCACACCACATCCCCCTTCTACTACGACATGGTGCACATCCCCTTCTTCGTCTACCTTTCCCCGGACTACCAGGCCGCCCACCCCGACCTCATGCCTGCGTTGAAAGCCCATGAGCAGCAGGTCTTCACCAACGACCTGGCCTTCGACACCGTCACCGGCATCTGGCGGGCTAGAACCAACTTCTACCAGTCCAAGTATGACTTCTCCTCCAAGGACTACTCCATTACCATGGACAACGCCACCACCTTCGAAAGAAAGAAGAAAATCAAAGACGACCCTGTATGGCAGGGAAAATAAAAAGAGCAGGAAACCAAATCGGTTTCCTGCTTATTTTTTGAGAGTCTTGTTCTGCATCGTTTGTGAAATTGTGGCACCATGCCCAGCACCCATAGTCCCACCAGCGAAGCTGGGTGGCAAGGGAACACGAGTCACACCAGCGAACATAATTTGAAGGAGCAAAGCGACGCGCGAATTATCGTGAGTCGGTGATAGCCGTGCTGTAGGGGAGTGATAGCGACCTGAGAATCGTGTGACACGCTTCCCACCGGGGCAAAGGTGGTGGCGCAGCCACCAAAGGGGGAGAGCCGCCGAAGGCGGCTAATCACAGGCATTCTGTTCATGAAGTATGAAATCAAATGTTGAGCGTAGAGCGCCCTGCCGCGCCCGCGGCATATAAAACTTATTGCCGCCAAAGGGAGGAGCCGCGAAATGCCTCCTGAGCGCCAGCGAACACAACCCTTCTACACAACCTGCCGCGAAGCGGCGCCCCCCTTCTTTTCTTATCTGCGCCGTCAGGTGCCACCTTCCCCCTCTGAACCTTTTGAACCCTCTGAACCCTTGGAACCTTTTTACTAATCTCTGGAGAACAAATCCCTGGTATACACCTTATCCTTCACCGGCAGCAGCTCCTCGCTCACCCGGTTGGCCAGGATGATGTCCGATTTCTTCCGGAACTCATCCAGATTATGGGTCACCGGTACATCCTCAAAGGTCTCTTTATCCAAAGTGGGTTCATAAATGATAAGGGCCAGGCCCTTTTCCTTCAGCCTTTCGATAATGCCCTGGATGGCGGAGGAACGGAAATTATCGCTGCCGCTCTTCATGGTGAGACGGTAAATGCCTACCAGCTTGGGTGAAAGGGAAGCAATGTGGTCCGCAATGTACTGTTTCCTCGTTTCATTGGCCTCCACCACCGCACGAATCATGGTTTCCGGCACATCCCGGTAATTGGCCAAAAGCTGCTTCGTATCCTTGGGCAGGCAGTAGCCGCCGTAGCCGAAGGAAGGATTATTGTAGAAATCGCCGATGCGGGGATCATAGCCCATGCCTTTGATGATATCCGCCGTTTTCAGCCCCTTCTCTTCGGCGTAGGTGTCGATTTCATTGAAATAAGCCACCCGAATGGCCAGGAAAGTATTGGAAAAGAGCTTAATGGACTCCGCTTCCGAAGAACCTGTAATGAGCACCGGAATATGTTCCTTAATGGCACCCTCCTGCATGAGGGACGCAAAAAGACGGGCCTTGGGGAGAAGCGATTCCTTGCCCTTCGGAATGCCTACGATAATGCGGGACGGATAGAGATTATCATAGAGCGCCTTCCCCTCACGCAGAAACTCCGGTGCAAAGAGGATGGAAAGGGTGGGGTATCTGGCGGAAATCCGCCGGGTGTAGCCGATGGGAATGGTGGACTTGATCACCACCAGAGCCTTCGACCCCACCCGTTCAATCTGGGTCAGAATGGACTCCACCGCCTTCGTGTCAAAATGGCCGGTGACATCATCATAATTCGTAGGCGCTGCGATAATGATGAGCTCCGCCTCCCGATAGGCATCATCCCCGTCCAGAGTGGCAGTGAGAGAAAGTTTCTTATGCTTCAGGTAGTCCTCGATATAGGCATCCGCAATGGGAGACTCCCCGCGGTTCACCATGTCCACCTTCTCCGGAATTACATCCACCGCAGTCACCTCATGGTGCTGGGCAAGGAGAATGGCGTTGGAAAGTCCCACGTAGCCGGTACCGGCAATGGCAATTTTCATAATATTTCCTCGCTTCACTAAAAGATTACTTACCTTATTATACTCTTTCCCCGCGCCCTTTGCGACAGCTCCTGGGACAGGAGAAATCCCGCCATGACTCTATAGATAGAGAAGCGGGGAGCCCGGAAGGGCGGCCATCATGTCCTGCCTGCGCACATCCATGGAAAGCAGGACCGTCAGCCCTCCCATGACCGCTTCTCCATCAGCCGGCTGACAACTCTATAGATAAACTTCCTGGAATCCCAAAGCCCAGCGGCGTGCCCGCTTGGAGAATTTCAGGGAGTTTTTTTGCGTGGTTTGGGGAGATGGGAAATATAAAGAGCCACCGGCATTACAGCTGGCGGCTCTTTTTCTGCATGGCACCAACGAACCTGTCGGAAATTCTGACAGGTTCGTTGAAAATGAAATATTGCGTCCACAAAAATTCATAATGACGGTCAGCCAACCGCGGCCCTGTCATCTCGAGGGGGCTGCATGCCGCTCGAAATAACAGAATGGCGGCTGATTATGTGATTCTCTGATAGGGGCTCCGTTGTCTTTTCAAATGTAACCAATCCACTTATGGTGAGCTGGAAATGCCCATAAAGACTGGAGTCTGTAAAAGAAGATGAAACTTTGGTAAAATAAGGGTGTGGAATGGTTTGCGTCGGCAGAGTCGATTCGCTGCGGTTTTATTTTCCAGTTCACTGCCGCATAGGCAGTTTAGAAATTCGCATCCAGGTATTCACCTATCAGCTTCCTGTTCACTGCCGCATAGGCAGTTTAGAAAAAGAGAAAAGAATTTAAAAGGGGGAAACCGAAGTTCACTGCCGCATAGGCAGTTTAGAAATGAACAACATGAGGCGGGCAAAGAGACCGGCTGTTCACTGCCGCATAGGCAGTTTAGAAAGGTCTGCCGCAGGGCTGACGGGACAGGCATTCTGTTCACTGCCGCATAGGCAGTTTAGAAAAATACTGTTCTGCCAACGTGCATAAGCAGCGTGTTCACTGCCGCATAGGCAGTTTAGAAACTGCCCGGATTCACCCAGAAAAAGACTCTTTCGTTCACTGCCGCATAGGCAGTTTAGAAATCTTCCCAAGGATCCATTTTCTTCTCCCTTCTGTTCACTGCCGCATAGGCAGTTTAGAAATCGTCATGGAGCGTAGATGTTCCTCTGCCAGAGTTCACTGCCGCATAGGCAGTTTAGAAAATAAAAGGGGCGTCTGAATTCAGCGCGCCCATGTTCACTGCCGCATAGGCAGTTTAGAAAGACAAAGAATGAAAAACTTGATGAAGTCAAAAGTTCACTGCCGCATAGGCAGTTTAGAAATTTTACCCGTCCCACGGCTTCCGTTTCATTCTGTTCACTGCCGCATAGGCAGTTTAGAAAAGCACGGGCGATTAGAGCCCATTGAGATTATGGTTCACTGCCGCATAGGCAGTTTAGAAATTTGAACGTCACATCTCCAACAACTACTACCAGTTCACTGCCGCATAGGCAGTTTAGAAATGACACTAACCTACGCCGAGGAGCCGGACTTCGTTCACTGCCGCATAGGCAGTTTAGAAAATGATTACCCTTGGAATAGGCCATGAAGCAAGGTTCACTGCCGCATAGGCAGTTTAGAAAATTGGGATGCTTAAGGCGGCATGGCCCAAGTTGTTCACTGCCGCATAGGCAGTTTAGAAATAAAGTGTAGGTAAATGGCGTGTATAAAAGGCGTTCACTGCCGCATAGGCAGTTTAGAAAATGGTAAGTCCATTCAGTTCCTGCCATCCATCGTTCACTGCCGCATGGACAAGCCTTTTGCTGCCCGCAGCGTAAGGACAAGATGTGGTGAGAGTTCGGCTGATTGTTACATATTTTTTTAAATTCTTCTGCCATGTGCCATATTTTGTCATCATTAAATGATATAATAAATGAAAATATAAGTATTTGATTTCTTTGTGATGAGCGAAAGTGATGAGTGCTATGAACAACATGCTTTCAAAGTCAGATTTCAAGGTTATTCTTCATTCGAAACGTGCCAATATTTATTATCTTGAGAAATGCAGGGTCATGCAGAAAGATGGATGTGTGGTCTATTTGACGCAGAGCAGGGATAAGAATCTGTTTTGGAATATTCCTGTGGCGAATACGACGGTGATTCTTCTCGGAAATGGTACATCCATTACCCAGGGAGCTATGCGCATTCTCTGCGGGGCCGGTGTTATGGTGGGATTTTGCGGAGGAGGCGGAACGCCTCTTTTTGCAGGGACTGATATAGAATGGCTTGGTCCACAGAGTGAGTATCGGCCGACTGCCTATATGCAGGGATGGATGTCTTTTTGGTATGATGAGGGGAAACGGCTGAAGGCGGCCAAAGTGTTTCAACGGGAAAGATGCCGATTTTTGGAGAGGGTCTGGTCATCGGATGATGAGCTCCAGGATGAGGGATTTTATGCAGATGATGCAGAGGTTGAAGGTGCTTTGGCTTTTTATCGTGCCAGAATTGAGAAAGCGTCGGATGTGACGGAACTGCTGGCGGCGGAAGCGGAGTTTACAAAGAATCTTTATAAATACGCAGCGTCTAATGTTTCCATGACCGGCTTTGTGAGAAAAAGGGAAGCCGATGACAAAGCTAATGTTTTTCTGAATCATGGCAATTATCTTGCCTACGGCCTGGGAGCCTGCACATTGTGGGTTCTGGGGATTCCCCACGGTTTTGCGGTTATGCATGGAAAGACCCGCAAGGGGGCGCTGGTTTTTGATGTGGCTGATTTGATTAAAGACTCCATTGTACTTCCGTGGAGCTTTGTGTGCGCGTCCAAGGATTGGAGGGATAAGGAGTTCCGTGAAAAGTGCCTGGAGAAGTTTACGGAGCACCGGGTGCTGGATTTCATGTTTGACGTGGTCAAAAAAGTGAGCCTCGGGGCAGGTGATTTCTCATGATGGTACTTTTTATCAGTCAGAGCACGAAGAAGGCACAGCTTGTGGTACGCCGCATTCTGGACCAGTATGCCAGCCGTGTGGGAAATGATGTGTGGAGAACGGTTATCACAGCAGATGGACTGGAAACGGTGAAGGTGCTGCTGAAAAGAAATGCATCTAAGAATACGGCAGTGGCCTGCCATTGGATTCGTTCCAGAAATCGGGATGATTTATTATGGATTGTAGGGCATAGGAATGCCTTTGATGAAAACGGACAGGTTCCTGTAAGTTCTACTACCAGAGAGCTCATGCATAGGGAGTGGGAAAATGACTGGATTTATCTTCCGCTGGTATCTATCCTGGCTGCACTGGCAGCCTTGTTCCATGACTGGGGGAAGGCCTCTGACTATTTCCAAAGAAAACTGGCAAAAGGAGCTTTGACGGCCGATCCATTCCGGCATGAGTGGATATCCTGCAAAATACTGGAGGCAGTGGTCCGGTGCAGCGGCGCCTGGGACGATGATAAAAAGTGGCTGTCATATCTTGCGGAAGACCGCTTTAATACAGAGGAAATCGAGAAGGTACTTTCTGCCGGGGATAATGACAGGGAAAGATTAGCACCGCTGCCGCCGCTGGCAGGCGTTTTGGCCTGGCTGATTTTATCCCATCATCGCCTGCCGGATTTGGATAAGGAAAAACGGGTTAGGTATGAAGACAAAGAGAAAATGACCATTGAGAGTGTTCTTCATACGATTAACAGTACCTGGGGATATGAGAATACAAAACCTGAAGGGCAGAATGGCCAAAAGGACTGTTTTACATTTTCATCCGGCCTTCTTTGGGAAGATGCATCTCTTTGGAAGAAGGCGGTGAGGAAATGGTGCACCCGCGCGATGGAATCTTATGGTGACTTTACTGGATTGATGAAGGGTGAAAGCGTGAATCCGGCGCTTCGCAGATGTCTTCAGGATGCAAGGCTGGGACTTATGCTGGGGGACCATTATATTTCTTCCCTGTCTGTTTCGTCAGACCGAAGCCGCTGGGGGGCCCGCTCCCTGTGGGCTAATACGGACAGGAAATCGGGAAAGCCCAGACAGTTTCTGGAAGAGCATCTGGTGGGAGTGATGAAACAGGCCCTTGGTATTATCCATGGGCTGCCTGCTTTTGCGGGGTGCATGGAAAAAGCGTATGATGTGCATTCTCTCAGAAAGACAAGCCCGCTTCCGTTCCGCTGGCAGGACAGGACGGTGGCGAAAATCAGGAAATATAGAGACGGTGATGAAAGAAAACATGCCTGGTTTATTATTAATATGGCCAGCACGGGCTGTGGAAAAACCATGGCCAATGCGAAAATCATGGAGGCGGTGTCCGAAGAAGGAGATTCTCTTCGGTACGTGCTTGCTTTGGGGCTCCGATCCCTTACCCTGCAGACAGGCGATGAATACAGGGAGAGAATCGGCTTATCCAAAGATGAAATGGCTGTCATCATAGGTTCCAACGCTGTATTGAAGCTGCATAACCAAAGCAAGGGGCAGGCTGATGATTTCTCTGTTTATGATGAGGACGGTCCGTTAATGGAGCAGGAACTCTGCTGCGTTGATACACAGTCTGAAAGGCAGAATCGATTTCTGGATATCTTTTTCAATCCGGACTATCCGGAAAGCGCGCAGAAGAATAAGAATTTTCTCTATAAGCCGGTACTTGTGACCACCATTGACCATCTTATGGGAGCGGTGGAAACGAAGCGGGGCGGAAGGTATATACTTCCCAGTCTGCGCCTCATGTCATCGGACCTTGTTATTGATGAAATCGACGATTTCAATAAAGAAGACCTGACAGCCATTGCCAGGCTGGTTCATCTGGCAGGTATGTACGGCAGAAATGTGGTTATTTCCTCTGCCACCATTCCTCCGGACCTGGCAGAGGGGATGTATAGATCCTACAGGGCCGGATTATCCTGTCGGAATGCGTTCTTTTCTGATAAAAAATCAGCAGCCCTGGTCTGGTGTGATGAATTCAAAACAGAGGTGCAGGCTATGGGGCCTGCAGATAACGATTTCGCGGAAAATCATGATAAATTCATTCGCAGCAGAATAGAAAAATTGAAGAAACAGCCTGCCAAACGGAGAGGTTTTATTGTCCCCTGCGGGAAAGAACCGACCGATGAGGACGGAAACGGGCTATTGGAAGGATATTTCGGCCATATGCGGCAGGCGGTGCTTCGGCTCCATGAAAATCATCACGTGGTCGATAAAAAGACTGGAAAGAATATTTCCATAGGCGTCATCAGGGTGGCTAATGTTAATCCCTGCGTGGCGCTCAGCATCTACCTTCTGCAGTGCAGCTGGCCGGAAAATACGGCAGTCCGGGTCATGACCTATCACAGCAGGCAGATACTCCTGCTTCGCCATGAACAGGAAAAGTATCTGGATGCTGTACTGAAGAGGAATCGGGAAATGAGCCGGACGGTGGACATAGAGGATTCCGTTTTGAGGAAGCATATAGACGGGACTGAAAAGGACAATCTTATTTTCATCCTAGTGGCTACGCCGGTGGAAGAGACAGGGAGGGACCATGATTTTGACTGGGCAGTCATAGAGCCCTCTTCCGGACGCTCCATCATCCAGCTGGCAGGCAGAGTGCTCCGCCATAGAAAGAGGACGGAAGATATTTCCAGCGCCAACATAGCCATCATGGATTACAACATACTGGGCTTGAAAGAGCAGAAAAGAGCCTTTATCTGGCCAGGCTATGAGGATGGCAAGTATGTGCTGGAGACCCATCGTATGGAAGAACTGATAGATGGAAAGAGACTGGCCCAAAAGATTGATGCGGTGCCTAGAATCCGTAAGAATACTCCGCTGGAACCGCGGAAGAGACTGATGGATTTGGAACAGCAAATCATGGTTGACTTCAACAGCAGAACCGATAAAGGACCCCAGTGTATGAATGGCTGGAACCGGGAATCCTGGTGGATGACAGCTTTGCCCCAGGAAATGAACCGGTTCCGGAAATCAACTATGGAGGAAGTCAAGCTCTATGCTAAATATGAAGTCAAGCTCTATGCTAAATATATTGACGGGAAAGTCATACTCTGTGAATGGGATGCAGAAACATCCTGCAGCAACGTGTATAGTATCGAACCGTATACAGGTATGACGCCTGACATGAAGAAAAGACTGTGGCTTTCAGATGAAGAACGGAATTACATAAAACTTCTTGAAAGTTTGACAGCAGGACAGGATGGGCCAAAAGAAGAACTGATGAAAAAATACTCTGAAATTTTTGGCGAAATAACAGTTCCAGTGTTTGAAAACAATACAAAAACACTTCTATATTCTGATCAGCTGGGATTATTTCAACTGGAAAAGGAGGAACCAGAAATTGGGAAAGCTCAGTGAATATATACAGGAACAGGCAAAGAAGAAAAACAAAACGCCTGAAGTCTGGCTGGAGGGGGTGCTGGCTAATCTCTCCAAGTGTACGCTGGCAACGCATGTCGGGAAATTTTCAAATCCGGACAGTAAGGTTGTTATTTATGATAAATCCATAGATAATACTCATCGGGGCTTGGTTATGACATCCTCAGCAGTACATAAAGTGGATTTGGGGCAGAGTGCAAAATTTGTGGCATCTGGTACACTTCTTGTAACGGAAATGGAAGATAGCAGAACCTGTCTGGAACATTTGCAGGCAGGTGAAAGTGATGTATACAGGGAAATAGGGGAGTTTGGTGTCACTCCTGAGCAGGTAAATGAAGCACTGGACAGTATTGCAGTGATAGAACCATGTAAAACGTCCGGGAGGCTTCGTCAGGTCTATTTCCCCGTAGGACAAGGCAAGTATCACTTGCTTACTGTTGTGCCGGCATCTTCACTTTTAGAAACTATGAAGAAAGTCATTAATGATATGGAAAAGAATTGGAGTAATACGAAAGATAAGAAGAAAGACACATATGGAAAACCAGCGGCTCATCTGTCCGATTTGACGATGATAGGTTTTGGAGGTACCAAACCACAGAATATCAGTGCTTTGAATATGAAGGCTGGTGGTAAATCATTTCTTCTTCCTTCGCTTCCGCCTGTAATCAGACAGAGTAATATCAGGCTTCCTGAACAGGATTTCTTCAGAGAATGTGTTCCTTATTCCACTTTCTCGGATATCATCAGGAGTCTCCATAAATTGTTTATAATTGATAGGAATAATCTCCGAATCAGAAAGGCTATTAATAATTGCCTTGAAAATGCAGCGGACTGCTGTATCAGTACAGCCGAATTAATCAGAATTGTTCCATCAGGCTGGAGTCAGGATGAAAAATATGAAAGGCTTCCTATGCCTCAGAAAATATGGCTTGATAATAAGTATAAGGGCGAAAGATATACTGACAGCTGGGAAAAAGAAATAGGACAGCAGTTTGGCAGATGGCTTATTCGGCAGTATATGAGGATTGAAGGGAATAAAAAAGTGCCTTTAGGCAATGAAGAGCTGCAGATGTTTTCTGAAGTCATGGAGAATTCTTTAAGGAAGGAAGTGAATATGCCCCTATGAAATCCTATCTACTGATCCGTCACATGCTGGTCCATAATGCCAATGCCATGAGCAGTACCCTCACCATAGGCGTACCGGCAGTGACTGCCTGGATGGGCGCTGTGCATGCTTTGGAGAGAAAAATCAGACAGCAGGAAATATGGAATCATATCCGCTTTCCCGGTGCAGGCATTTCATTTCATCACTGTAGTCTTCAGGTATTCAAGTCTTCCATAGATTCAGTTTATTTAATTAGAGGAACAGCTAATCCTTCAGAACCTAAAAATGAGGGGAAAGCTCAAAATAATAAGATATCATCTGATATGAGGGAATTGAAACCTCTGTCATTTATTGAAGAGCCGCGTATCCATCTTGATATATCCCTTTTGCTGGAAGTGGAAGGACTGGATGGAGACAATGATGAAGAATTTCTTGACTGTGTCCGCCAGCTGCTGCCATCCATGAAAATGGCCGGTGGGGACATTCTGGAAATCGGGAAATTCAGGCTCTGCTATGCTGACAGAGATCATCCACAGGAAGAAAGAAAAGTATTGTCTGCTTTAATGCCCGGATTTGTCCTGATTGAACGAGATGATTTGATTCGCCAAATGACAGAAAGCGGAGCAGACAGTCTGCAGGCGCTGCTGGATTATCTTAAAATTACTAGAACTGCACGGAAAGATGAAAATGGAAATATAGACGGATGGGATTATTCCCGAAAAGGAAATGGCTGGCTTGTTCCTATTTCCGTGGGTTTTAAGGGGATTTCCGAACTTGGAAATGTTGAAAACCAGAGAGATCCCTCTGTGCTGCACCAATTTGTAGAAAATGCGGTGACTTTGGGGGAATTCCGCATGCCCTATCGCTTTGACCATGTGGATGATATCCTGTGGCATTACGAATATGATAGTAAAAATAGTTTGTATCTCTGTAGTAATCATGCATAAAGGAGTAATTTATCATGAATAATGAAAAGTTCAAAGAAGCGACTGTACTGGCCTTTGAGAAGAAACTGGTAGTATCTGATGGATATATGTATGGGACGAACTGGAATGTTCGTGATAAAGAAGTAGAACCGATAAAACTGGTAGAAAAATCAGTTCGCGGTACTATTTCCAATCGACTGAAACCGGCGGAGGAAAAAGATCCGGTCAAGTTGAATAAAAAGATTGAGAATCCTAATCTACAAACCATAGACAGTGCATCCCTTGCTTTGAACCAGGATACGCTGAAACTGGTGTTTACAATCAAAGCACTTTCAGGAGTACAATATCCCACTGCCTGCAATAGTGAGAGCCAGTATAAGGGGATTCTTGCCATGAGTGAGGAATTTATTCAAGAGCAGGGATTCAGGGAACTGGGGCGGAGATATGCATACAATCTGGCAAACGGGCGTTTTTTGTGGAGAAACCGTGTCGGGGCGGAAGCTTTGGAAGTTAGGGTCCATGTGAAAGAAAAGGAGAATGACTGGGTATTTGATTCCTATCAGTATTCCTTGAAAAATTTTAATAGGAAAGATGAGGCTGTGGAGGAATTAGGAAACCTGATTGCCGATACACTTTCCGGCAAAAGAGACTCCTTGATGATTGAAGTAGAAGCCTTTGCACAAGTGGGAAAAGGACAGGAAGTATACCCCAGCGAAGAATTGATTTTTAACAAGAAAAAAGGAGAAAAGAGCAAGGTCCTTTATCAGGTGAATGGTATAGCAGCTATGCATTCTCAGAAACTGGGCAATGCTATCCGGACCATTGATACCTGGTATCCTGAGTATGATGGGAAAAGGAATGGCCCCATTGCGGTGGATCCCTATGGTGCCGTAACAAATCTTGGCGTTGCATATCGGCAGCCAAAAGAGGGAAAAGACTTTTATAATCTTTTTGTCCCCTGGACAAAAGGCGTTAAGCCGAAAAGTATTGATGACCGGAACTATGTCATGGCAGTTCTGGTAAGGGGAGGAGTCTTTGGCAGTAAAGGAGATAAGGAGTAATGTTTTTATACTATCAGGAAATCACACTGCTTCCGGATGGAGAAACACCGGCCTTTTTCCTTATGCCCAGAGTCTTTGTACAGATACACCTGGCCTTGGGAAACTGGAAGAATCAAACCGGCAGCCAGCCCTTTGGCATCTCCTTCCCACAGTATGAAGAAAAAAGCCTGGGTGCAAAAATCCGGATATTTGCAGAAAGCAGAGCGCAGCTGGAAAAGCTGGCGATGGAAGAATCATTAGAAAGACTTAAGGATTATGTTCACCTGACGTCCATTAGAAAAGTGCCGATGAACAGGATAACGGGATATGCGTCTTTCAGCCGTTATCAGCCAGACTCATCGGTGGAGCAGAAGGCCAGAAGATTTTCTGCTAGGCATCCGAGTACATCCTATGAGGAAGCCCTTTCCCTGATGAAACAGAAAAAAGAAGACTATGGAAAACCCTTCATCCATATGAAGAGTTTGTCCGGTGGTCAGAAATTTAATCTGTTCATAGAAAAGACTCCTCAAGCCGAAGAGATGAGAGGATTCTTCAGTACCTATGGCCTGAGCCGAGATGCATCCTTACCTGAATTTTGACCAATGATAAAAGAGCAGCCGGAAAAACATCGATAAATACGTAATCTTTTCACGTGTCCAGAAAACATTGGTTGATTTTGGAAAAACCTAGACAAGATACGTATCTATCGATATTTCTCCCTGCGTATCTTCAGTTCACTGCCGCATAGGCAGTTTAGAAAAGGTAACTGTTCCCACGTGCCGCCGATGTAGGTGTTCACTGCCGCATAGGCAGTTTAGAAATGTCCTGCCCGCCGGAAGGGCCCGGCATGCCGGTTCACTGCCGCATAGGCAGTTTAGAAATACTCTGCTTGGATACTGCAGCGCTTCTGAAAGTTCACTGCCGCATAGGCAGTTTAGAAACACAGAACTGGGTCTTCATGACCCGGCTGGATGTTCACTGCCGCATAGGCAGTTTAGAAATTTACCCGAGAGGTGAAGACGCCTAAAGGGGAGTTCACTGCCGCATAGGCAGTTTAGAAATCATGGAAATCTACCATGCTGCCGATTTCCATTGTTCACTGCCGCATAGGCAGTTTAGAAATTTTTACAGCCCATGGTTCTATCCTTTGCTTCGCTCACTGCCGCATAGGCAGTTTAGAAATCACCCAGACGGCGGTCAGCGTGGCCGCGGTAGTTCACTGCCGCATAGGCAGTTTAGAAATGTATAATGAGCGGGATTGCCCCGCCCAGCTTGTTCACTGCCGCATAGGCAGTTTAGAAATAACTTAAACTATGACGCTAACGATTGGCATTGTTCACTGCCGCATAGGCAGTTTAGAAAAGTGAATGGCTACAAATCAGAACGTGACAGGCGTTCACTGCCGCATAGGCAGTTTAGAAACATCCTCCGCCATTGGTAGCGATGATGTTGAAGTTTACTGCCGCATAGGCAGTTTAGAAATCAAAGTGAATGGGATGTGCCTTGTAGTTCATTGATTTATCCAATCTTCTATACGTTTTATAAATTATCCAAATATCATCTATTTTTTCTCCTCCTCCTCCTCATCATCATCATCATCTTCTTCCAGTGGTTCGAATGGAATCTTTTTCCTGATACAAAAGGCGTATTGGGCAATATCTCCGCCGCTTCTGATGATTCCGGCTGTAATAGCATCCGCTAACATCTGCCGCTCCTTATCATTGGAAAGGCATAGCTGCACTCCTGTGATAAAATCTTTTTCATCCCAGATTTCCTTCAAAATGTTTGTAAGTTCATTCTTTGTCATCTGTGCCTCCTTGTTTTAATTTCATTTTATCATAATCATGCATAATCCTATATCTGCCAATTCCCCTTCTTACGTTTGAGACTCTAATCCTTTCGCCGCGTAAATATGACTTTATTGCAATCACAAACATTGAAACTTTACTATTTGATATTTGACTCTCTTGCTATTTCTGCTATACTAAGGCCAGAGGTAAGAAAGGTCTTATCTCCACCACATTGCCAGAGGAAATCCTGCTGCTGTCTGCATATAAACCCCGTTTGTAGATTCGTATTAGCATCACAACCTCAACGATTCGTCTTTTTTCATAGTCAGATGAAATGTGGATCCGGAATTGAGCTCGTTAGTGATGGCGGCAGGGCAATGAATCCCCTCCTTTCCCCTGGCAGTATTTTAAAGGAACCTCGTGGTTCCTGAAAAACGCCTTCGTTCCCCGCAGACGAAGGCGTTTTTCCATGGGGGAAATGAGAGGTTTGAGGGAAGAGATTTGAGGTTTGAGATTTGAGATTTGAGGTTTAAGATTGGAGGATGAATGAGGCGCCTTGGGTGCCGCTTTTTTATTGGTAATTGGGTGGAGTATTTCTCCCGCGACTGGTATTTATGAGCTATCAAGGCACTATCGACGGGAAGAAATAATAGACGGCATTCTTGGAATTATTCGGAGGGGTTGGTGCTCTGCAATGAAGGAGTGTCGGAGAACATGGTCAACGTTACGCATGGCTCTGCCGGTCATTCTGAATCAGGAAGGTGATTCAAGCAGGAGTCGATGAAAAAATAAAAAGTCTTTTCTAATTGGAAGGGCTTTTTAGAAAATATTCATCTTTTTTAAACATTTGCCAAAGCGTTAAATAACATGATAATATTTGTATGAGACAGCTGGTGTGGCTTTCTCTTACTTCTTGTAAGAGGGGGTGATTCACTATGAGCCAAGATTTGTATCAGGCCTTTATGGTCATCATCAACTTCGCGGCCTTAGTGGTCGCCATTATTGCGCTTGTTAAAAAGTAGCAATTGAAAAAAGCCATCCAATGGCTTGGAAGGCTCCTTTCAAATTAAAACAATTATGAGAGAGCCATTTCCCAGGCAAGGATACCGGCTGTCTCTTTCTATGCCCATTATACCACAGAAATGATGGAAGACAACAGTAAGGTTTCAATGTAAATCAATAGTTACCGACTTTTCGTCAATTGGCAGCTGCCAGTATTCTGCACTTGCTATTTAAGGAGCCTCATGACGAAGCAGTACATGAAGATTCTTATAAAAGTAAACTCTATGAATTAATCAGTGCTTCCCCAGCTGTTTTTAATGGGATTCTTTGTCTGCGGCTTAGAATGGCTATGCCCGGCAGGAGAAAATGCACGAAAAAAGCAGTGGAGCGAATCCACTGCTTTTTTTATTTCATCATTTCTTTCCATTCGTCGGGGTAGTCGCCGCGGTATTCTACCACCTCATCCATTGGTTTCCTGGGGAGGGGGCGGACTTCTTTGTCGGTGTAGCCGAAGGCGATGGCGGCAGCCATTTCTCCGTCTTCATGGAGCCATTCTTTCAGTTCGTCGTAGGCGAAGAAGACGTTGCAGGTCCAGAGGCTTCCGATGCCGCGGTCTGTGGCTTCGAGGCACATGTTCTGGATGGCGGCGCTGATGGACTGGATGTCTGCCAGTTCCATGAGGTATTCGTCCTTGGGATGGTCTTCGCGGTAGTTAAGGCCTTTGGTGTTCATGACGAATACGATGACCGGCGCCTGTTCCAGCACCCGGGCGGTGTAGATGGCGGAGGGGATGAATTTTTCGTATTTCTTTCCGAAGATGGCGTTTTCTTCACCCTTCCTGTTTTTCATGATGCCCTCTTTCAGGCATTTCACCATGGCTTTCCTTTCGGCGCCGCGGATGACGATGAATTTCCAGGGCTGGGCGTTCTTTTCGGAGGGGGCCCACATGCCTGCTTCCAGAATCTGGTTCAGGTCTTCTTCGGGGATAGGTTTCTGGAGAAAATGACGTATACTTCTTCTTTTATAAATGGCTTCGATCACTGTGGTATTCCTTTCAATGCATAAGTTTTTGTGCTATATGAGACTGCATAAAAGAAATTATATGAAATTTTGAGCGATAAAGCAAGTCTTTTTAGACCGGTGGTCATAATTGTAGACGATAGAAGGTAGACGATAGACAATAGATGGTAGATGGGGGGTGGCTGAGCGTTGTTCACTGGGAGCGCCTTCCCGCCGACTTGTATTTACCACCGTTTGTCTCATAAACGTCACGCACCGAGATTCTTCGCTGGCCCTCAGAATGACCTGTGAGGCGGGAAGGCGCTCCCGTAGCGCTGACTTCATACTCATCGCCGAAGGCGATATCACCACCCTCTGAACCCTCAGAACCTTTTGAACCCTCTGAACCCTCACGCCCGAAAGGCGTGTCAAAGGGGCGATACAACCACCTTCTAAAACCTTGAGCGGAGCGAACACAACCTTTCTGTACAACCTGCCGCCGGCAGGCGGCCACAACCTGCGGCACCGCCGCCTTTCTGAACCCGGGCCGCGAAGGGGCCCAATGGAAGAGGAAATCTGCTATAATATAATTAAGGAATTATGGGAAAATGTCAGTTCGAAGGAGGTCTTATTATGGACATCAAAAAAATACTCGTTCCCATTGACGGCTCCGATGCTTCGGAGAGAGCCTTTTCTTACGCCGTGGCTTTTGCACGGAAGACGGAGGCGGAAATCATTCTTCTCTATGTGGTGGATGCGGACACACTCATGTATCCGGTGTATCGGGTGAGCCTGGCGGAGACGGATACGGCTTCTGTGAAGAAGAAGGGGGAGGATATCCTTGCGCTCTACGCCCAGGACGCTCCTGAGGATGTGAAGGTGCGCAGAATCGTTTCCATCGGCGTGCCGGGATCGTCCATCATCCGCACGGCAGAGGCGGAGGGGGCGGACCTCATCGTCATGGGCAACAGCGGGAAAGGTTCCGTTTCTTCCTTTGTCATGGGCAGCGTGAGCCATTATACCGTGCATCATGCGAAATGTCCGGTGCTGATTGTAAAATAGTCTGTCTTTTTTGAAATCGCGGCCTGGCGGGATATTTCCTGCAGGCAGAAAGAAGGGATTTTTATGATAGATAGAGAAATACATAAGATTCTGATTCCGGTGGACGATTCGAAAATGTCAGACCGGGCTTTCGATTACGGTATGGACATGGCAAAGCTTTGGGGCGCAGAGGTCCATGTGATTTATGTGGCCAATGCGGAAAGCATGAGCTCCCCCGATTTCACCATCCATTTCAATGAAAAGAACGACGACACCAGCCCGCTGAAGGAAAAGGGCGCCGCCGTGCTGGCCCGTCTCATGGAACGGGTGCCGGAGGGTGTGAAGGTGCGCCAGGAAATCCTCATGGGTTCGCCGGAGGTCATGATTGCCCTCACCGCCGAAGACGACGGTACGGACCTCATCATCATGGGCAGCAGTGGAAGGAATTCCTTCTCCTCCATGTTCCTCGGCAGTGTGAGCTACTACACCGTGCACCACGTGAAGTGCCCGGTACTCTTGATTAAGTGAGCCGGTGGGCTGGCCGCTTACCGCTGCTATTGCCTGCTGGGCTGTATTCCCGACAGCAGAGGGGTTCAGGCGCCTTCGGCGCCCGGGTTCTATCGTTCGTGCACTTCGTGCCGAACGATGGATTCGGCTTGGGAACGGCTTCGCCTTCCGGGCTGGTTCAGAGGGGAGTTATAAAGCCCACTCCATGGAGGCAGGGTGAGCGCCTGCGGCGCCATTTTATAATGCGCCCGAAGGGCGCCACCACAACCCTTTGAACCTTCTGAACCCTCTGAACCCGGGCTACGCAGTGGCCCCATGGGCGCCACCACAACCCTTTGAACCTTCTGAACCTTCTGAACCCTCTGAACCTTTTGAACCCGGGCCGCAAAGCGGCCCATTATAAAGGAGGCATAGAAATGAGCCGGGAAACGAAAATAGGACTGGCAGCTTTTATCCTGCTGCTCTTTATCGGCACGGCCGGCTTATTTCTTGAGCCTTCCCGCTGGTTCCACAAGGACTACTACGAAGTCCATGCGGTTTTTGACAATGCCCAGGGAATCCGGGAGAATGCCCAGGTGCTTTATGCTGGGGTCTCTGTGGGCCATGTGCGGAAAATCCGCGTGGAGGACGGGAAGGCGGTGCTGGACCTTAGTATCCGGGAGAAAACGAGGATTCCCGAAGACGCCCGGTTCACCATCGACACCACCGGCGTAGTGGGAGATTTGTATGTAAAGATTTCCGGCGGCCGTCCCGGAAGCAGGGCCCTTTCCGACGGCATGACGGTGTATGAGTATAAAAATGACCGGATGGATGAACTTATGAACAAGGCCGGCCGCCTCATGGATACGGCCAGGAGTGTACAGGAGAATATCGAAGGATTCAGGGGAAATGAGTGAACTGGGGAGACTGGTGAGCTAGTATGCTGGTGGACTAGTGAACAGGTGTAAAAAACAGAGGTGACAAGCCGGATAGGAAACTGTCTGCGAAAAGTTTTCTGTTGATGTGGAATACAAAGGTGTCATTTGAGGAAGGGGATTTCTCGACTTCGCTTCGCTTCGCTCGAAATGACAGTGAGGCGAGATGGCATTGTGTCATCTGCATTCTTTGGGATATGACGGTAAAGCTGCTCGCCGCTATTGTCATCTCGAGCGGAGGTACATGCCGGTATGGAGATAAATGGACTTGGTATTGTTGACGCAGAGTCGAGAGATCTCCTGCCGTATTATTGTTTGTGTCATGTGTGGAGGGAGATTTCTCGACTCCGCTTCGCTTCGCTCGAAATGACATCGGTGCGGGGTGACCGTAGTGTCATGTGTGGAAGGAGATTTCTCGACTCCACTGCGTTTCGCTCGAAATGACATCGGTGCAGGTTGACAGTGGCGTCATGTGAGGAGGGAGATTTCGGGGCTTCGCTGCTGACCCTCGAAATTACAGCGGTACAGGTTGACAGTTGTGTCATGTGTGGAGGGAGATTTCTCGACTCCGCTTTGCTCCGCTCGAAATGACAGTGAGGCGGGATGGTATTGTGTCATCTGCGCTCTTTCCGGGTATGGCGGTAAAGCTGCCTGCCGCCGTTGTCATCTCGAGCGGAGGTACACGTCGGTATGGAAATAAAGGCACTCGGTATTGTTGACGCAGAGTCGAGAGATCTCCTGCCGTACTGCTGCGTGCGTCATAGGTGGCGTGAGATTTCGGCCTCCGCTTCCGACCCTCGAAATGACAGCGGGGTTAGCTGTTATTGACATCATATCAGACAGGAAACTAAAAAAGCACGGCCGCGGGGCCGTGCTTTTTTCTTAGAGCCTTACTTCGATGACGTCGTCTTCGCTCTTTCTTGCCAGGGGGCAGGGGTTGTGGTTAGGGTAGCCGAAGGACATGGCCATCACCATTTCTCCTTCTCCCAGCCAGTCATGGAGTTCTTCGTAGGCGAAGAAGATATTGCCGATCCAGAGGCTTCCGATGCCCATGGAGGTTGCCTGGAGGGCCATGTTTTCGGCAGCGGCGCCGATGGCCTGTACGTCGGAAAGTTCGTGGATTTTTTCAGCGGCAGTCCAGTTGTCGGTGAGGGGACGGCCTTTGGGGTTCACGATGAAGACCAGCACCGGGGCCTGCTGCATGCACTGCAGGGTGAAGCGGGCGTTGGTGTAGAGTTCCGGTGCTCCGGCCAGGACGCCTTCGCCCTTTTCTGATTTTTCAATGCCCTGTTCCATGAGGGAGAGCGCCGTTTTCTTGCTTTCTCCCTTGACCACGATGAATTTCCAGGGCTGACGGTTCTTGGCAGAGGGGGCCCACATGCCGGCGCGGAGGATTTCGCGCATGTCTACTTTGGAAATGTCGGTGTCCTTGAAGAAACGGACGCTTCGTCTTTTGAAAATCAGATTATACATAGTATTTCCACCTTTCCTGATGATTTCATTCTTGAGATTATGCTTTTTTCATTATACACCGTTTTGGCGGTTTAGTGTTGGAAATCGTGGAAGGAGAGTTTCCTGTCCGGCGTGGGGAGACTGTATTTCAATGCCATAGGAAACCTTTTGCAGGGAGATTTCGGGACACTGCTGCCGCGAAGCGGGATGTATATATTTATCGCCGCCTGCGGCGGCGCCACAACAACCCTCAGCCGCCTTTGGCGGCTGTCCAACTTAAGAACCTTCCGGCCTTGAGGCCGGTCAAACTTTAGAACCTTGAAATAAAAGAATCCCCCGGCGCTTTTGTGCCGAGGGATTTCTCTATTTCATCTGGTAATTATAGTCTTTATCCAGGCTCCCTGTGAGGTGGAGGAGGGAGGGGGCGTCGGCTGCGTCGATGAGGAGGGAGCGGTTTTTGAGGACCGCTTTAGCGCTGCCGTAGGGGGTGCGGATTTCGCCCCAGTTGGAGGACCATTCCGCTTTCACTCCGGCGGCCCGGGCCAGGGGCATGACGGGGAGGTAGATATGGCCGTCTTTGCCAAGGGCTCTGGCGTCCAGTTTCTTTCCGTCCAGGTACATGTCATAGACTTTTACCACGTACCTTGGATTTCCATCGGAAGCGTCGATGGCCTGCTGTATGTCATCATCCGATACATAGGCGGAAACGCCGAAGGGGGCCAGTTTTGCTTTCACGCGGCTCACGTCCAGAGGTTCTCTGCCGTAGCCGTCGGGATAGATGTAGTACACCACGGTGTGGTCTGCCTCCCGCTGTACCACCACCCTTTCGTAAAGGATATCGACGGGAATGCCTTTGACGATGTGGGCGTAAAGGTCTTCCACGTCCGCTTCGTTCATGCGGACGCAGCCGTGGGAGGCGTAGGTGCCGATGGCGGAGGGCACGTTGGTGCCGTGGATGCCGTAGTTGCCGCCGATGCCGATCCAGCGGTAGCCGATGGGGCAGTCAGGGCCGGATGGAATGGTGGTGCCGCTGTCCGGGTCAATCCAGGTGGGATTCACTTCCATATCCACCACGGTACGTCTGCCGGTGGGGGTGGGAGAGGAAGGTTTGCCGGGGGCAATGGGGTACATGCGGATGCCCACGTCTCCCTGGTAAAGGGTAAGGAGGCGGCTGGCCAGGTTGATTTCAATGCGCTTGTCTTCAAACCGCGGCTTCTCCGGTGCCTTTTTCACAGCTTCCGCATCTTTCGGGGCCGTTTCTGCTGCCTTGTCTACGGCGGGCTCCTGTTTGGCCGCTTTCACCGTTTTTTCGGGTTCTGCGGTCTTTGCTTTTTCTTTGGAAAGGAGCGCTTTCTGTTCTTTTTTGACAGCGGCCTTTTCTTTTTTCTCTGCCTTTTGGGCTTTGCTGTGTTTGTCTGCTCTTTTCACCGTTTCGGTTCTCAGGATTTTTCCCTTGATGACAGTGACTTCTTCATTTCCGTTTGTTTCCTCTGCGGCGCTTACTTCTGTGAAACCGCAGGTCCCCAGGGCAGCGCACAGGGCGGCTGCCAGAATGATACGTTTAATCAATTCAATCCCCTTTTTATATTGTAATTATGAAATAGGATGTCCTTCGTGCCGCCGTTTCCGCTCTTCTGCCAGATTTTCCAGAAGGTTCGGCATGGTTTCGCTTTTCCACACCCACTTCGGCGCAAGGGACGCTGCTTTTTCCTTGGCAGCCAGAAGGTCATAGTATACCTGCCATTTGGCATCCACCAGGCTCCGCCCGCTCTGCCGGAGCAGGTAGGCGGGATGGAAGGTGGGCATGACAGGTATGCCGTGGTAGTCGATCCAGTGGCCCCGGGAGCGGATGATGCCGGCCTCCCGGCCCAGAAAGAATCGGAGGGCCACCTTGCCAAGGCCTACGATGACCTTGGGCTTCACCAGGGCGATTTCCGCGGAAAGCCATATGGAACCGCAGAAGCGGCCTTCTTCCATGGTGGGCGTCCGGTTTCCCCGGGGGCGGCATTTGACGATGTTCGTCACATACACATGGTCCCTGGTAATCCCTACGGAGAGAAGGGCTTTGTCCAGAAGCTGTCCGGAGGGGCCCACCAGGGGTCCTCCGTAATCATCCTCGACGCCGCCGGGGCCTTCCCCCACAATCATGAGGGGCGAATCGGAAGGTCCCGTGGAAAGCACGGGGCCCAGTCCCCCTTCTTTCCGGAGCGGACAGCGGTTGCAGCTTCGAATGGCTTTGGCCAGAGCCTCATGGGAGGGATAGGTCTCCATTTCCCCGTTTCCATAAAGCTCCCGATGGCGGCGCTCTGCATATTCTTCGGGGTCTTCATGTCCAAATAAATTCAATGGTATCACCCGGTTCTTTATTAATGGGCCGCTTTGCGGCCCGGGTTCAAAAGGTTCAGAAGGTTCTGCCCGCTTGCAGCGGGCGGGTTCAGAGGGGGCGGTATCGCCCTTGCGGGCGATGAGTTTATAGCCGCTTCGCGGCCCCGCGCCCTTTGGGCGCAAAGGGTTCTAAAGATTGACGGGGCTGTGCCCCGAGGGTTTTGGTTTGACAGGCCGGTGGGCCTGAGGGTTGTGGTATCGCCCTTGCGGGCGATGAGTTTATAGCCGCTTCGCGGCCCC
>ERZ791911.490-NODE-490-length-27960-cov-9.271421_pt1 | contig 27960 bp, 13 predicted proteins | sample MGYA00510142_ERZ791911 | MGnify/ENA primary metagenome ERZ791911 (study PRJEB30046, sample SAMN00792056) | human gut metagenome | study: EMG produced TPA metagenomics assembly of the A metagenome-wide association study of gut microbiota in type 2... | reverse complement strand
ATTATAATATTATGGGGCTGCCGGTGCAGCGGCTTTATAAGGAGCTTGTCAAGGTTTGAATCCGTAATATCTCGAACGGAAATAGACGACGTTTTTTTGATGGTTGGATATAGTTAAGGGTTGCGCTTTTGTAAGTGCAGCCCTTTTGCTTTATATTCGGATACATTTATCTTTGAAATGTGCTAATCTTGGTGTAGAGATACCCAGAGCACAGGTGATTTATTTATTGCAGACCGGATTTTACTCTTTTTGTACTAAATCTTACTCATGGTGATGCTGTCTTTTACGGATATTTGCGCAGGCAATAGAATGTTTATTTGTGACTATTGAATACTAACTATAAAACACTAATACTTATGAAACATTTAATGAAATTATTATTTGTTCCGTTTTTGCTATTCTTTTCTTGCACTACGCAAGTCGATGGCGTTTTGAACGACGGTGATCTTCCTCAGAACAATGAGGATGCTTCTGTGGAAGCTACTTTGCATCCCGTCGGTATCAGTTTTAGTAAATCAAGTATTGCTGCATTTGCAGAAGAAGGTATTTCAGAAATTGGCATTTATGTGTACATGGACGGTTCTCTTATATATGGAGAGAAGCAACCTTTGGTGCATGGTGCTATTGAAGTTCCCTTACCTTTGGGTGAAAACCTACAGACTTTTGTTGTGGCGAATGCGGATGAGGTGGCTGATGCCGATCAGCTTTCCACGGCTGTTATCCGTCAGAACGATAATATGCAAAAGCCGGTTTACATTTCTGAAATAATAGGTTTTACTTCTGATAATTCCGTAAAGTCACTTGATGTGGAGCTGAAGCGGTTAGTGGGTCAGGCTGTGTTTGCTCCGGTGGAGTCGCAGGAGGAAATGGATGGCATTACTCAATTTGATGCATTGGACATAACTTTCACCAATGTAGGAGTAGCTTATAGTGTGAAAGAAGAAAAGGCTGTTCTTGAGGATGTCACTGTACGCACAAACCGAGAGTCAGGTTTCGGTGCTTATGTTTATTCTTTCCCTACGGAGAACAACGGTTCACGCACTTCTGTTGATGTCGCTTATCTGAAAGAGGGAGTAATAGTGAACCGTACGAATGGCTCTCTCGATACGGGTATCATCTTTAAATCTTCCAAACGTTCGGTTGTTCATATGGAAATACTGAATGAAGACTGGGTGGAAACCGAGTGGGAGAGTATGATAGAAGAAATTGATTTTTAAAAAACAGCAAAATCTGATATGAGAAAAAGTATATTATCAGCTGTGGCAGGAGTGACGTTCTTGCTCGGCATTGCCGCTTGCTCCGAGGAGAATAAATATGATTCTTCGGTGGTGACGGACATTCAATTGTATCTGGACGATGAGGCTTATTCGCTGAATACCGGCTCGTCCAATAAGCCGTTGTTTATTTATGCCTCCGATGGCAGGTATGTGGCTAACTATTCTACGTTATATCGTTTTCAGCTTCCTAACGGTACATACCGTGTTATTGCTACTACCGAAGCAGATTCTCTTCCTCATCCGGGCAATTTGAACGACATCGTGCTTAATCAAGACCCGAAAGCAGAGAAAGTATATGCTTTATCCGCACCTGTGGAATACACTTCTCCGTTTAATAATCCTTTGGAGGTTCGTATGTACAACCGTACCGGTACGCTCCGTTTGAGAGCTACAGACCGTAAAGCAGACAAACGGTATTCCACGATACGTGCTATTGTATCTACACCTATATCCGGGTATAAGATTTCGGATGCCACATTTGTGAAGTCTCCTATCGAGGTGGTACGCAATACAGCGACTTCTACAGGGGGGGTGAACTATACTGATGACTTGGTGCTGTTTGAAACAGAGACCAGTCAAGAAGCCGTAACTGTACGTATTGAGTATCTCGATGAGAAACAACAGGTAATTCAGAACAAGGACATAGATGGTACCTTCTCCATTTTGCCTAAACAGCTCACTACGGTTTCATTCGAACTTAATAATCCGGATGAACCTACAATTCAGGATTATACGGTAACGATTACTCCCGAAGAATGGGAAGAAGAAGATATTACTCCTGATGCTCCTATTCGTGTGCCGGATGGATATACATTCGTCAGCCCCGGAGAGAATATTAATAATGTTTATAACAAATTGAAGAGTGATGAAACGGCAGCAGACATTAAACTGTTCCTGAAAGCCGGAACTGCTTATCAGTTTACATCCAAGACATTGGATAATATTCCGAAAGGACTTTCGATTGTTGGACAAGAACCTAAAGCCGGTGAAGGACTTGCCGTGTTGGAATTGAAATCGAGTTTGAGTATGGCAAGTGAGAATCTGATTGAGGAACTCCATTTTGAGAATTTGGTTATTAAAGTAGATGCACAAGATTTCTTCAAACTGAAAAATCAAAAATTCCATGTAGGTACTATTTCATGGAAGAATTGTGAAATTAATGATTTGCAACGTACTATGTGGTATCAGGAGGTAGATGCCGCTCAAAAGCAAATTGTGGATAGGGTTTGCATTGAGAATTGCCGTATTTTGGGTTTGAATTCGGGTAAGAGTGGTTTGTTCGGCCTTTCTACCAAACAGGATGCCCCGATACATGCCTTTGAATTTAGAAACTCGACTTTCCACGCCAATGATATGACTAAAGCGTTGATTACAGGAGTTAGCTCAATGAAAGGTAATCTGGATATAGTGGTAGAGAACTGTACGTTTGTTGCCATGAAAGCAGGTATGACTTTCTTTGACTTGAATGCCAAGAATATTACCAACGGAAGTGTCACAATAAAAAACAACCTTTTCAGTGGTGAGGTTGATGCTGATAATGGTACTTGGTTCAGCCTTCATAAAAATATCACTGTCCGTACATTCGAGAACAATTATATCACCAATGGTTTTGCATTGAAAAATTGGGGTGTGGAAGAGGATGAGAAGCCGGCAGAAACCGTTCTTCCCATGAACGAACTGTTCGAAGATGTGTCTAACAGGAATTTCACCATTAAGGATAAATCCTCTGAAGTTTATACACAAGGCATCGGTGACCCGTATTGGAGAAAATAAAACCGGAATACTAACGAAAAACAAATAAAAACTATGAGAACTTTCTTATTCATATTATTGGCGGGCTTGTTAGGAGCATGTAGCGACGATGGCGAACTGAATGGCGCCGTGGAAGCCGATAATCTGGAACTGTCGAAGAATGAACTGAAACTTTCCAATGTAGCCGGTTCTTCTACTGTGGATATAACGGCTACTGCCGATTGGGTAGCTGCTGTGGTAGAGCCGGTTGGCGATGCGGAGAATATGTGGCTTACCTTGTCGAAAGATAGTGGTACGGGAAATGATGAACTTCGTCTGTTTGTTACGGAAAATACAGATGGAGCCAAACGTACTGGTAAGGTTAAAATAACCATGGCGGGTGCCGGTGCTGCTTTGGAACAGGAGATTTCCGTAGAGCAACTGGGTTCCGATCCTGACATTCTGCTTGAATTTACCTCCGAACCTATCTCTTTCCGGGGAGCGGAAGTGGAGCTTAAAGTCGTTTCCAATGTAGAGTGGGAAATGAATATCGATGAGCAGTGCGATTGGATTGAAGTAGTGGAGGAAACTCCGGCAACCCGTAATTTCACAACCGATAACCTGAAGCTCAAAGTGGCTCTTAATACGGGTGTTGCCCGTTCTACAGAACTTGTTTTCAAAACAGTAGGCGAATACAAACTGCAACGTGTACTGAAAGTAATGCAAGAAGCAGTGAACGGTATGGCAACCATTGAACAGGATGAGTATGCCATTCCGTATAAATGCCGTAAACTGGTAATTCCTTTCACCCAGGAAGGTGATGAATTGGTAGAGGATTTTGATGCCATTCCTTCTGAGTCTTGGATTACCCACAATAAGCGGGAGTCAACAGGAAATGAGATTGTATTGACAATTGCAGATAATGAGGGTGTTTTACCCCGTACATGTACAGTGCGTATCTTGGATAAGAGCGTGACGATTTTCCAATACGGAAAGCCCGATACCGGCATCGGTGATGACAAGAGTGTCGGAGTATTGGCTTTCCCTAGTGCGGAAGGTGGTGGTCGCTTTACTACGGGCGGACGTGGCGGTACACTCTATAAGGTTACCAATTTGGAAGATTACGGTAGTGGAGAAACACCGATAAAAGGTAGTCTGCGGTATGGTATCGAGCAAGTGGAAGGTCCTCGTACTATCGTTTTCGATGTTGACGGTATTATTGAATTGAAACAGGGTATTTATCTGGTAAATCATCCGGATTTGAGCATCATCGGACAGACTGCTCCGGGAGAGGGTATTACATTGAAGAATTATAATTTTTCTTTCAATCTTTCCAAAAAGCCGGAAGAAGGTGCAGGAAGTAAAATCAATGCTATTGTCCGTTTCTTGCGAATCCGTCCGGGAGATACTCATTCCGATTATGCCGAGGATGCTATTGGCGGACGCTATTTTACAGATGGAATCATCGACCATGTTACTGCCGGTTGGAGTGTGGATGAAACGTTGACTTTCTATGGAGTGAGAAACTTTACGGCGCAATGGTGCATTGCCAGTGAGAGTCTGAACTTGTCGAACCATGCCAAAGGCGCCCATGGTTACGGTGCTATGTTTAGCGGTGATAATGCTTCTTTCCACCATATTCTGTTGGCACATCATGGTAGCCGTTGTCCGCGTATCTCCGATCTTTCGGAACCGGGAACTCAGGCTGACTATGACTATTGCGGATATTTTGATGTACGCAATAATGTTTATTACAATTGGAGTGAAAGCGGTTTCGGAAGCTATGGTGGCAAGTATGCGAAATTCAATCTGACAAATTGCTATTATAAACCGGGACCGGCTACCGGTACGGGATATAAGTCATATCGTATTCTTTCTTCCGATCCCACTGCCAGAGCTTATATCGATGGTAATTATGTAGAAGGTAATTCGAAGGTCAGTGCCGATAACTGGACGGATGGTGTTTGGGCGCAGTTTGATAAGAGCTTGATTGAGCAAGGTGTGTCTGAAGAAGAGAAACAAGCTATGAAGATGGCGGATTATCAACCGTTCGGTAAGGTGACCAATCATACACCGCAAATTGCTTATGAAAGAGTATTGGATTATGCCGGTGCTTCTTTGCGTCGTGATGAGATAGACCAACGAGTAGTAGGAGAAGTCAGGGCAGGAAGTGCTCCTTATAAAGGTTCGAAGATGCAATATTGGGATGACAAAGGAAATTTGGTTACTCTGAAAGACTCTGATAAAAAACCGGGTATTATCGATACTCCGAGTGATGCAGCCGGAGGCTATAAAGAAGTGAAGAAAGGTTATCTTTGGCCGGATAGTGATAATGACGGCATACCCGATATTTGGGAACAGGCATACGGCATGAATCCGGAAGACCCTGCAGATGCCAATCAAATCAGTACCAATGTAGATCCTAATGGCCGTTACTCCAATTTGGAAGTATATTTCCATAATCTGGTACAGCATATCGTTTATTATCAGAATGAAGGTGGTCTGTCTATGGAGAGAAAATAGTGAACAACACATACATATACTATATATTTTAGAAAAATGAATAAGTTAATCATAAGCATATTTACTTTGTTGATGGTAGCGGTCGGTGCAATGGCACAGACTGCCACCGTAACAGGTACGGTGACCGACGACTATGGTCCTGTAATCGGCGCCACTGTGATTGTACAAGGTACGACATTGGGTTGTACTACGGATTTGGATGGCAAATTCACATTGACAAACGTTCCTGATGTGAACAAGGCTGTTTTGAAAATCAGTTTTGTAGGTATGGAAGAAGTGAAAGAACCGTTGAAGGGTCGTACTTCGGGTATTAATATACACATGACTGAGTCTGCCAGTATGCTGGAAGATGTAGTCGTTATTGGTTACGGTACTCAGAAAAGAGGTAATCTTACCGGTTCTATCTCCAGTGTGTCGGGAAAGATTCTGGAAAAAGTGCAGACAACTTCCGCTGCCGAAGCTATTGTCGGTAAACTGCCGGGCGTACAGGTGACGACGGTCGATGGTTCGCCCGATGCGGAAGTTAAGATTCTGGTACGTGGCGGCGGCTCTATCACACAGGACAACAGTCCGCTGATTATTCTCGACGGTTTTGAAGTAAACAGCCTGAATGATGTTCCGCCCACGGATATCGAATCTATTGAAGTATTGAAGGATGCCGCTTCTACAGCTATTTATGGTGCTCGTGGAGCCAACGGCGTTATTTTGGTGACAACCAAGAATCCGACGGAGGGTCGTGTTTCTATCAGCTTGAATACCTATGTACAAACCAAGACGCTTTCCAACAAACTGGATGTGATGGACCCGTATGAATTTGTATTGATGCAGTATGAGAATGCCCGCCAGAAGAGCTCCAATCCGACTGACTTTAACAATAAATACGGTCATGCCTACGAACATTATATCTATCAAGGCGACCCTGGTACCGACTGGCAGGATGAGGTGTTCGGTACTCATCCCGTGGCTTCTTATCTTGATCTCAGTGTGAATGGCGGTACGGAGAAAGCAAAATACAAACTGGCTTTTATTCATCAGGATCAACCCAGTGTAATGGTAGGCAATGGTTTGAAGCAGAACAACCTGAATGCCTCGTTCAACCTAAAGCCTTTCAAGTTTCTCACAATGGAATATCGTACCCGCTTGTTGCATAAGGAAGTAGACGGTTCCGGAACAGAGGGAGTCAGTTTGTTGGATGCTTTGCGCCAGGCACCTACCGAAGGATTGGATGAATACATGACTCTACCTGAGGACGATACTTATTTCGATCCGGACCAGCTGGAAGAAGTCGTACGTTTCAATCCCAAAGAAGAGTCAGAAAAGAACTATAAGAAACGTATTAATAAGTCGCTCAATACCATGGGAGCGCTGACATGGGAAATAAAGAAAGGACTGACTTTGCGCAATGAGTTCGGTTTTGAAAATAATACCGAAGAACAACGCAAATTCTGGGGTATGGGCACCAAGAATGCCAAGAATAACAATAACCAGCCTATGGCGGAATGGATGATGAAGCAAGGCACCAAGTGGCAGTTGACCAATGTATTGAACTACAACTTTACTTTGGATGATGATGCGCACGATATCCGGCTGATGTTGGGACAGGAAATCAAACACCAGCAAACCAAGACCAAGACTTATTCCACCCGTTATTTCCCGGAGAATACTACGGCCGAGCAGGCGTTTGACAATCTGTCACTCGGTACTCCGTACGAAAATTCTTCAAAAGCGGATTCTCCCTCACGCATATCTTCTTTCTTCGGTCGTATCAATTATGGATATAAGGACAAATATCTGGCTACGTTTACGCTTCGTGCCGACGGCTCATCGAAATTCGCTTCCAATAATCGTTGGGGATTCTTTCCGGCAGGAGCTTTGGCATGGCGTCTTTCCAATGAAGACTTTATGCAGGACATTCCCTGGATTTCCAACCTGAAACTACGTTTGAGTTACGGTACTTCCGGTAACGACCGTATTGATGCCGACCTCTATCAGAAACTCTACGGAGTAAGCAGCAAGACGCCTGCCGGCTGGGGCGAAATAAGCCGCTACTATTATCAGTTCTATAATACCAAATATGTGTACAACCCCAATGTGAAATGGGAGACTACCATTACCCGTAATCTTGGTTTCGACTTCGGTTTCTTTAAGGAACGTCTCAGCGGTACGGTAGATATTTACTGGAATACGGTGAAAGATTTGCTTGTTCCTTCGGACATTCCCGGCTATACGGGGTATACCAAATTGATGACTAATGTGGGGCAGACTTCCAATCGGGGTATCGAACTTCAGTTGAATGCCTATATCGTTGAAACAAAAGATTTCTCTCTGAATGCGAATTTCAATATCGGTCATAATAAGAACAAAATAGACAAACTGGCAAGCGGTGAGAAAGAATGGATACTGACTTCCGGTTGGAATAAAGGTCTGATGAATGCTGATGATTACCGTGCTTACGTAGGTGGTACCAGTGGCCTGATTTACGGATACGTCAATGACGGTTTCTATACGGTGGATGATTTTGAATCGTTCGATGCTAAATCGCGTACTTGGAAATTGAAAGAGGGTGTGGTAGACTCCAGCCCGTTGTCGGATACTCCGCGTCCCGGTAATGCCAAGTTCAAGAAGCTGACTCCGGTAGACCCGAACAGCGCCAATCCTTATCAACTGACAGAAGCCGACCGTACCGTTATCGGAAATACGACTCCGAAGTTCTCGGGTGGCTTTGGCTTGAACGCTACCTATAAAGGTTTTGACCTTAGTATGTTCTTTAACTTCATGTACGATTTCGATGTATTCAATGCCAATAAGGTAATGCTTACCACCTGGGCGGATAACCATGAAAATAACTTCGGCATGGAAGTAGCTTCCGACAGACGTTGGCGCAATTTCGACGATATGGGTAATGAAATCCGCTATAGTCCGGAAATTCTTGCCGAATTCAATAAGAACGCTACTATGTGGAATCCTACATCCATAGGTAAGCCTATCTGTATGTCTTATGCAGTGGAAGACGGTTCGTTTCTGCGTCTGAACTCGGCTACTTTGGGTTATACGCTTCCGCAGGAGTGGACTAAGAAAGCCGGTCTGAGCAAAGTGCGTTTTTATGTGGCGGGAAGTAACCTGTTTACTATTACCGGATATACCGGATATGACCCTGAAGTGGATATTGCTACGGGATTAACGCCGAATATAGACAATAACCGTTATCCGCGTAGCCGTACCTATACTTTTGGCGCACAGTTGACCTTTTAGTTGAATCTTTAAAAAAAGAACTATGAATAAGAAACTTTTATATGCGTTCGTTGCAGGTTCTCTGCTTTCTTTGTCTTCCTGCAATGACTTCTTGGATGTGACACCGGCTTCGGGATTTACCCCCGATTACGTATTCTCTTCCGAGACGGAAATGAAATCATTGATGACCCGTATTTATTCTTCCATGACGGAAGACGGTCTTTACGGCAGTAATCTGGCCAGCGGATTTAATACGAATACCGATGTGGAAATGTCTTCCTTCAAGAACAGTACGGTCAATTCCGCAGGGTCGGATATAGGTTGCTTTGATGCACGTCCCACCTGGGGAACACTGAACAGTACTTGGAATAATCTGTATTTTGTCATAAACTATGCCAATGACTTTTTGCAATCCGTTCAAGAGTCTCCTCTTTGGTCGGAAGAGATAGGCAAAGAAGGTCCTACCGAAACACAACAGATGTATGGCGAGGTAAAGACACTTCGTGCCATGTTCTATCTCGACTTGATTCGTACATGGGGCGATGTGGTGTTTGTTACCGAACCTACAGAGTCTACGGATGATTTCTTCAGTCGCGGCACTACCAACCGTGACAAGATACTCGAATTCCTTATCGATGATCTTATTGCGGCAGAACCGATGATGAAGTATGCTGCCGACTTGGATTACGGTGTAGAACGCGCTTCACGCGAATTCTGTCAGGCACTTATCGGACAGCTTGCCTTGTACCGTGGCGGTTGGGCATTACGTGCCGATAAAGATAATCCTACGAATGTAGGCTATATGGAGCGTGGAGATAATTTCGAGCATTATTATCAGATTGCCGTTACCTATTTGGGCAAGGTTATCAAAGAAGGCAAGCACGATTTGAAACAGAGTTTTGAAAACCTGTGGATGAACGAATGTAACTGGAAAACCGCCAATGATGATGATGTTATTTTTGCAGTTCCCATGCTGAAAAGTATAAGCAGCCGTTTTGCCTATAATATCGGTGTTACCATTGCCGAGGGTAACCATGAATACGGAAGTGCCCGTAATTACGTCACTTTCTGCGGCACTTATATCTTTTCGTTCGATAAGGACGATTTGCGTCGCGATATGACTTGTGCGCCTTATAAATACGATAAGGATTTGAATCAGGAATATGATATGGGTATTGCCGGTATGGGGGCAGCCAAATGGTCTAAACTCTACATGCAGTCTCCGTTGGGCACAAGCAGCGGAACCAACACAGGTGTCAACAATGTGCGTATGCGCTTTGCCGACGTATTGTTGATGTATGCCGAAGCCGTGAATGAACTTTACGGTCCCCGTGAGGATGCGCAGGAAGCTTTGAAGCGTGTGCGTCGCCGTGCTTTTGCCTCTTCTCTCCATGCAGAGAAAGTGGATACTTATGTGGCATCGCTTACCAATGAACAGGATTTCTTCCAGGCCATTATGAATGAACGTAAGTGGGAATTTGGCGGTGAAGGTATCCGTAAGTACGACCTTGCCCGGTGGAATAAATACGGTGAAGTTATTTATAACCTTTACAATGAAATGATTAATTGGGGACTGGTAGCCAACGGTACGGCTGTGCCGGGAATAGAGAAAGTGCCCGAACGCATCTACTATAAGAGCGTACCCGACCCGGAACATACCGGTCGTACGGTTCTTGACATTGTGGGAATCGATGAATACGGTCCCGAGGTGGGACGTCCTGCCGGTTATGAGATGAAGGAATATGCCATTACATGGCGTACGCTCAATCAGGAGACCCAGCAGTATGAGCCGGCAAGCGAAATTTACTGGAGTTTCCGTGGATTCATTAATAAAAACAATGAGCAGATGGTGAAACCTACCGATCCTTTGCGTTATCTCTGTCCTTATCCGTCCAAAGTGATTACCGACCATAGAGGACTGATTCAAAACTATTACGGATATTAATTACAGCTAAAAGATGAAACTTATGATAAAGTTATTTCATAAACTGATGACGGCCGCATTGCCCGTATTGCTGTGTGGAACACTGCTTACCGGCTGTACGGATGATAAATATAATAAGATAAACGACCTGTTCCAGCCTCGTTTCGTATTGGAGGAGCCGGAAGTGAAAGGCAATTCTATCAGCCTTGTGTGGTACAAGGTTAATGATGCTGTTTCCTATACGGTGGAGTATTACCTCGACCAGTACCACAGCAACTTGTTCATGGCTCAGGAAACAACAGTACCGCAATTGTTTGTCGATGACATTCCTTACGGAACTACGTATTACATACGTGTACGTAGCAATGCGGCTGATGAGGCCAACAATTCGCAGTGGAGTTACACCACGGCTTCTACCGAGAAACGGCCGGAATTTACCCGTCTGCTCGAAGATGTTTCAAAGACAGAGATTACAGAAACAACTGCTATTATCCGTTGGAAGAAAGATTATAAGAAAGATCCCGTGGACAGTATCAGCGTAATGCCTATGATGGACGCTACATTGCCGGGAGTAAGCCGTTATCTCACCATTGATGAAATGTTGCAGGGATATGCGGAAATTGAAGGGCTGACGAAGAATACGCTTTATACAGTTAATGTATACGATACTAATAAACCTCGCAAGTACGACAAACCTTACAATTCCGTAACGCTCCGTACTGCCGGACCGTCTGCATCGTCCATTCCTGTAGGACCGGAAGACGATCTTTCTGCCATGTTGTTGGAGAATGACCTTAATCCGGAGATTCCGGAAGGAACGGAATATTACCTGCCTGCCGGTTCTTCCTACCGTATTACTCCGTTCGAACTTGCCAAAGGTTTCCGTCTGGTAGGTAGCAGTGAGGGTGTCAAGCCGAAAGTGATTTTGGACGATTGGTGGAGGATTGCCGAAGGCTCGTATATTACGGCATTGGAATTTGAGAATATCGAGTTTTCACATACATCCAACAATAAGTATTTCATGAATGCCGACAAGTCATTCACCATTGAAAGTGTCAGCTTCGTCAACTGCGATTTCATCGGGCTTACCCGTGGCTTCTGGCGTCATCAACAAGCAACCAGCAAGCATATCATGAGCTTTGCGGTGGAAGGATGCCGTTTCGACAAGTGCGGTTGGCAGACAGGTGGTTACGGTTTGATGGATTTGCGCTCGTTCAATGACCCGACGGCATACGACCAAGTGGATAAAGCTGTCTTCCGCAATTGTACGTTCAGCCGTGACAATGACGGTACGACAGGATTCGGTTGGGGCAATCTTTTCAATGCACCTTACATTGATAAGCCCATACAGTTGGAATTCAAGAATATCACAGTCTATAACTACTGTCTCAATAAACGTTTGATAAATATCGGTTCTGCCGTAGGTTCCGAACTGACTATTGAGGGCATGGTGCTTGCGTCGCCTTCAGGAGACCTTTATGTGGCGGGTGCCAATACCACTACTCATTTTGCCAACAACTATACGACGAAAGATTATGCTTTGGGTGGTGCCAAGATGAATGCTACAGACTTGGATATTACGGCAGCCGAACTGTTTGCCGATCCCGATAATGGCGACCTTACCATCAAAGACAGTTCTTCGCCGATAGTTACCAATCGTGCGGGTGATACACGCTGGTTGCCTTGATAAAAGAACGATAATAAAACTGACGAAATTATAAACTTAAAAATTTAATAATATGAAATTTAAACATTTATTCTATGCAGCAGCCGTCTCTACATTGGCGGCTGCTTGCAGCGAAGCAGACGAGTTGAGCTCCGGTATCCGCTCAGAGAAGACATTGGATGCCATCCATTCGGGCACGGACCGTTTTGCCACACGTGTCAATCTGAACAGCGAGTGGGAGAGTGGTGATGCTATCGGAGTATATATGCTCGATGCAGGAACAGGAAACATCCGTAACTCTGCAATGAATATACAGTATAATGCCGATGTGGCAGAAACATCTACAGAAACCAACTTTGTAGCTGCTGCAGGTGGAATAGGTATTTATGACCAACCGTGCGATTTCGTGGCATATTATCCCTATTCTTCCGGTGAGGAAGGGAAAGTGGATGCCGGTGCAGGTGTATACAAGATAGACTTGGCAGACCAGTCTGCCGGTATTGCCGGTCATGACTTGATGTGGGCAAAGGTTGAGAACAAGACTTCGGATGAATTGCTGAGTAGCGGGCTGTCTATGACTTTTCATCATCAGTTGGCATTATTGTATGTAAATATAGGTAATGAAGATGTGAAAGTCGAAAATGTGAAAGTAAATGGACTCAATACAACTGCTCATTTTGACCTGCTCAAAGGAGAATTGTCTGTAGATGATGCACCGAAAGCAGTCACTTTACATAAATTGTCTGATAAATCGTTTGTAGGTGTGATGCTTCCTGTTGCTAATATAGCAAAGGTTATGTCTGTAACCATTGAAGCAGGTGGAAAGATTTTCCAATATATGGTACCGGCAACCAGTAAGATTTCTAAGTTTGAAGCCGGTTATGAATACATATTTAACATAAATCTGAAAAACTCATCCGGCGATTTGATTTCGGGCGGGAATGGAAGTACTGAAGGTTGGAAACCTGGTGAGAATGAAGGTGGCGATGCTACAGAGACCAATCCGGAAATACCAAGTGGATATGAAACCATTCCGGTTAATGGTGATACAGAACTGACTACTGTGTTGGACGGTGCTTCTGGTAAGATTGCTTTGTTGTTTGCATCAGGTAATTCTTACAATTTTAGCACTAATTTGGTGATACCGTCTGCGGTTACGGAATTGATGTTGTTGGGTGACGGGAAACAGCAAGTGGTATTGTCCATGAAGAGCATTATAAATACCGGTCTTCAGAAACTTTCTTTGAATAATTTAAAGATTACAGGCGAATCAAATGCAACTTTGTTGAGTAATGCGGCAGAAGATAACCTTGATAATCAATTTGCATCGGGTGCAGTGGTAGAGATTAAAAAATGTGAGCTTACAGGAATGAAATATGTATGTAATTGGGATGGTAATAAGGATTCTGAAAGGAATACTCTTTCTTCCTTTACTGTAGACGACTGCTATATGCATGATATGTCTTCTGTTTTTGAAAGCTATGGTTCGGAAGTAATAACATTGACTAATTCTACTTTTTATAAAATGTCAGGGCAAGCTATACATCCATATAATTCCAAAGGCGCTTTTAATCCGACAATTACAATACAGCATTGTACATTGGTTAGTTTGGATAAAACTCCGATTCAAGGAACGGATAACGGCTGTAACATTATTTATAGCAATAATGTTTCTGCTATGATAGATCCGGCGCATTCCAATTTGTCTTATAACACTACCAGTTCAACAGGAGAAGGTAATTATGCTGCAAAAAATGATGATGATGGTAAAGTAGCTACCGGTGGTTTTAAATCCGAAACAGCTGTAACTTTTAATACCGATTATAAAGTTTCTGATTTGTTTGTAGATGCAGCCAACGGCGACCTTACGCTCAAAATTGATGTTCAAGCAGGTGATCCTCGCTGGTATAAATCAGTAGAATAATCCGTGTTTACGTATAACAATTATTTAGACTATAAATTTATGAAATTATTTCATACCCTATTATATCCCCTTTGGGGACTATTGTTCCTCTCCTGCTCGGACAACGAGCAGGAGACGGGTGATAATCCTGCGCCTACTACCGGTACGATTACGTTCGGTGTAGACCTGACAGGCTTTACCACCCGTGTCACACAAGACGGTACGTCTTGGACGAATGGGGACAAGATTGGAACATTCGCCTTGGATGCAGATACGTCCGAGCCGGTATTGGACAATGTGAATGTACCTTATGTATGTGCTGAGGACGGTCAGTCGGTAGCATTCACTTCGGAAACACCGCTTGCTGTGCAGGACGATGGCAAGCCGGTGAAGTTTGTCGCTTACTATCCGTATAATGCCGATATGCAGGATTTTAACTATCCGGTGTCGATAGCCGACCAAAGCAATGGAAGTACCGCTTGCGACTTGCTGTACGGTACTGCATCCGAACCGTATGTGTATGATAAAGAAAGCGATACGAACATTGCGCTGAAATTTACACACCGTCTCTCAAAGGTGGTTTTGAAGTTCATGGATATGGAAAAGAACCCCTTGACGGTAAGTGATGTGAAGATACAGGGCATGCCGGTTTCCGCTGCATTCAATGTGCAGACGGGGGCGTTGACAACAGATGATAATTCCGTAGCCGATATAACTCCTTACGTGAATTCTGCTAACAATTATCGTGAAGCCATTATTCTGCCCGTTGCTTTAAGCGATGCTTACAAGGTTTCGTTTGTTTTGGACGGCAGAACACGCGAATGGGTGTTTGCCGACCTTGATATCAGTCTGCCCAAATTCAATGCCGGTTCGCAATATACGTTTGGAATTTATATCGATCCTACGGAAGATATTATCATAGGCCGTCTGGAAGATGTGGATGCAGGAAACAGTTCCGCTCCGTGGGAAGACGGCAGCAATGAAAACGGTACGGCGGATGGGAATCAACCTGCCGAGTACCATCTCTTTCCAGCCGATAAAGCAACTGATGCTTTTGCCGATACGGAATTGAAAATCTCTTTCGACGGTGTAGCGCCTGAGCTGGGTACAAGCGGATACATCCGCATTTATCGGATGAGCGACCATAAGATGGTGGATGAGATTAATATGGGAGAACGACGTGTGTCCATTGAAGATGGAAAAACTCTTCTGAATACTTGGATGGATATCATAGGCGTGACACCTAAGGGTTCTTCTGTCAGTCGTCGCGTGGTGAACTATTATCCGGTACGGGTGGAAGAAAATGATTTTATCATCAAGCCCCATCAGCAACGTTTGGATTTTGATACGGAGTACTATGTGGTTATTGACCGCGAAGCTATCGGTCAGGAAGATTTTCCGGGCATTTACGGCCGTGCGTGGACTTTCAAGACAAAGCCTGCTCCTCAGATTGACGGTCCGGAATATAATGTACGGATAAGCCATACCGATGCGGCAGCCCATTTCTATACATTGCAGGGAGCTATCGATTTTTGTGCTGTTAATGTAGATTTAAATGCACAGAAAGTATTCCGGTTGGATGATGGTATTTATCAGGAAATGATTTATTTGCGCGACCAAAGTAATATTACCATTAAAGGGAATCCGGGAGATAATACAGCGGTTAACGTTCAGTATGATAACTCGAATGATATAAACGGCGGTATCGGCGGTGGCACGAATATCGATCAGTTTGCTCCGGTGGGAACAGTTGTACCTTCTTCCGGTGGTCGTTCGGTTGTAATACTTCAAGGTAATTCCGAGCATATTCGTTTTGAGAATCTTACAATAGAGAATGCTTATGGATGGACGTTGGGCAAAAATGGACAAGCCGAAGCGTTGTTTATTGATAATAAGTCGGCCGCTCTTGTCAATTGCCGTATTCTGAGTTTTCAAGATACCTTGCTTCCGGGCGGTGGATATAACTGGTTCTACAAATGCTATATCGCAGGTGCTACGGACTTTATCTGGGGTTCGGGAGAAGTTGTGTTGTTTGAAGACTGCGAACTTCATGCACCTACCGGCACTCGTGCCGTGATGCAGGCTCGTGTCAAAGAAGGTTATTTGGGTTATGTGTTCGACCGTTGCCGTTTTACGGTAGGCGAGGGAGTTACGAAGTCCACATTGATTTATCAGTATGCACCTGACAACCTGACTTTCCTGAACTGTACATTTGCCGATGTGTACGGTCCGAACTTTGTAGGGGAAAATAAACCGTTGGAGCCTGCCGTACCGTCGGTTACCGTCGGTTGCAAGATGTACAACGGTAAGACAGAATCCGGAGCCGATTTCTACAATCTTATTCCTGAAGCTGTGAGAACTACGGTACTTAATCTTAGTGAGGCACAGTTTAACGAAAACTTCGGTAGCCGGGAAAAGATTATGAGTTGGAAAGGCAATGATCCCTCTTGGTTTAAGGAGTAAACAAACACAAATATAAATACTTAAAAGTTTTATAACCGATGAACAGATTAATGAAAATGGCGGGCTTCATGCCCGTCATTTTAGGAACACTTTGCGCTTGTCAAAGCGCTTCGACGGAGCGTTATGACATCGCAAACAAGGAAGACCTTTATAAGAATCTTCCCTTTGAGATGCCTGTCGTACAGCACCCCTCTTTCCCCGACTATCAGGTGGATATCCGTGATTTCGGCGCAAAGGCGGACGGTGAGACACTGAACACCGAAGCCATTAACAATGCCATCAGGGCGGTGAGCGAGAAGGGTGGTGGTAAAGTAATCATTCCCGAGGGATTGTGGCTTACGGGGCCTATTGTATTGCAGAGCAATGTCAACCTGCATGCCGAACGAAACGCGCTTGTACTCTTCAGCGATGATGCCGCTTTGTATCCGTTGGTACATACCTCTTTCGAGGGGTTGGACATGCTCCGTTGCCAGTCGCCTATCTCTGCGATGAAAGCAGAGAATATAGCCATTACGGGGCACGGGGTCTTCGATGGTTCGGGCGATAGCTGGCGACCTGTGAAACGTAATAAAATGACGGACGGACAGTGGAAGGCACTGCTCAGGTCGGGTGGTGTGGTAGACGATGCCGGCAAAGTGTGGTATCCCGATGCCGGTGCTTTGAAAGCTTCCGTACTTACCGGCAGCAAAGAGAAAAGAACAGTTTCTGCCGATGAATGGGAAGGAATGAAACGCTGGTTGCGTCCTGTGCTGCTGAGCTTCGTAAAGAGTAAACGCATATTGCTGGAAGGCGTAACGTTCCGCAATTCGCCCAGTTGGTGCCTGCATCCGCTCTCTTGCGAAGACCTGACATTGGATGGCGTCAAGGTGTTCAATCCCTGGTATTCGCAGAATGGAGATGCCCTCGATGTGGAATCGTGTAAGAATGTGGTGGTAGCCAATTGCCTGTTCGATGCGGGTGATGACGCCATTTGTATAAAGTCGGGTAAAGATGCCGACGGCCGTCGACGCGGAGAACCTTGCGAGAATGTGATAGTGAAGGACAACACCGTATTGCACGGACACGGCGGTTTTGTTGTGGGCAGTGAAATGTCCGGCGGCGTCAGGAATGTGTATGTGGCAGACTGTACATTCATCGGTACCGATGTCGGGTTGCGTTTCAAGAGTACGCGCGGCCGTGGTGGTGTGGTGGAAAATATCTACGTGGACAATATCAATATGATAAACATTCCGGGTGATGCATTGATTGCCGACCTCTATTATGCTGTGAAAGAAGCGCCCGGCGCTCCTGTACCTGCCGTGACCGAAGAGACTCCGGCTTTCAGGAATATCCACATCTCCAATGTATCCTGCAAAGGTGCCGGCCGTGCCATGTTCCTGAACGGACTGCCCGAAATGCCTATCGAGAACTTTTCTGTTAAGAATATGAAAGTAACCGATGCGCAGAAAGGAGCTTCCATAAACAAGGTTGCCGGAATTACTCTGGAAAATATCGAAATAGAAACGGCTGATGATGCGTATCTGCAAGTGGAGAATGCCACGGATATAGTCATTGACGGTAAGGCATACGATAAAATCTCGGAAAGGAGATTGCTCACACAGAATTGAATTTAGACATAACTTCGTGTTGGTAAGGCACGGATTGTATGGAACTGGTAAACCGGAAGCGGTTACTTCATACAATCCGTGCCTATTGTATTTTCAGGAGGTGCTCTATTCGCTTTTTCCCCTTCTATATACAGTTTGGTATTTATCTATAACTCTTTACGGTTATCATACTTATGGAAAGGTCCGTTTCCCACGGGAGAAACAACCGTTTCCCCTAAAGGAAACAAGAATTTCCCTTAAGGGGAACTGGAGTTTCCTTTAAGGGGAACGAGCGTTTCGCTAGTGGAAACGTCCGTTTCGCCTCATGGGAACGGAAGTAACCGCCGGTGTGACGGACCGGCAGGACGTTGTGCCAAAGAATACGGCTAGTATCCTTGTCGGATAAAAGCAAAGCGACGAAAAATCTCTTCCTTGCAGATACCGGGAAGAGATTCTTCATCGCTTTACTTCTCTGAATGCTACAGAGTGGGAGTTCTATCGGTTTCTTATAACAGTTTTAGTGTTTTCTTTTGCAGGTCTTTCTCTTGAGAGCTTCCACCTACCAATACATCGAAGGTATTTTGCATGGTACGCATCGTGTTGGTGGTGTTGTCCCACCATTCCAGTTGTTTGGGAGTCAGTTCGAGTTCCACTTTCACGGTCTTTCCTGCCGGGATGCGTACGCGTTTGAAGGCGCGCAGCGTCTTGATAGGACCGTCTGTCTCTCCGTTCTTCTTGAGATATACCTGTACTACTTCCTCGCCGTCGCGGCTGCCGGTATTGGTGACGGGTATGGTGATTTTTGCCGTTTCGCCTACCTTGACAGATGAATCCAGTTTCATTTTACCGTATTTGAATGTGGTGTAACTCAAACCGTATCCGAACGGGAAAAGCGGTTCGCCTTTGAAGAAGCGGTAGGTATGTCCTGCCATGTTGTAGTCTTCGAAGTCGGGCAGTTGCGACAGGCTGCGGTAGAACGTAACCGGCAGGCGTCCGGCCGGGTTGTAGTCGCCGAACAGGACTTCGGCAACGGCCTTACCGCCCGACTGTCCCGGATACCATGCCTGCAGAATGGCTTGGCAGTGTTCCGTCTCGGCTTCCATGGCAATGGGCGAACCCGAACAGTTTACGAAGATAACCTTCTTGCCTGCATCGTGAAGCGCTTTAATCATTTCCCGTTGAACGGCAGGCAGTTCGATGTCCGTGCGGTCGCCTCTCTTGAAGCCGGGCAGGTCAACGCCCATCTCTTCTCCTTCCAGTTGAGGGGATATGCCGCCTGCAAAAATCACGATATCGGCATCTTTCACTTTGGCTACCGAGCGTTGTATGTCGCACTCTTCCTTGAAGCCGATGTCGAAGTTGAGCTGGGCGTCGCTGGCAAAGTATTGGAAGCGGATTTCAATGTCATACGATTTGCCGGCCTCTACACGCATGCCGTGTGCTTGCGGACGGCTGCCGTGTTTGTTGGTGAAGTTCTTCACCTCTTTGCCGTCGACGAGCAGCTTTACGGAACCGTAGCAGTAGAAGTCGAACACAACATCGCCGCTCTCCCGGGGAGTGAATACGCTTTGGTAAACGGCAGAGAAATCGGTGAGGTTTACGCCCGGTGCAAAAACAGTGGCTCCGGAAGTACAGAGATGGAATGGAGTGCTTAGCTGTGCCGTGGCTGCGGGTTCGCCCTTGAACTCCGTATTGTTCCAGTAACGGGCGCTGAAGCCGGGGCCGTTTTCGGATTTACACTGGCTGAATACGCTGCGTATCAATTTCCTTTCCACCCACGAACAGCCTTGTTCGTAAATCAGTTTGTCGTCTTTGCCCATGGCCGAGCGGATACCGTCCAGAATGGTGATGGTACGTTTGGGAGTACCGTTGTAGTTTCCCCACTGCATCACGGAGTCGTTGGCGTTGGGACCCATTACGGCGATGACTTTTCCGCCGCGTTCGAGGGGAAGGATGCCGTTTTTGTTTTGTAACAGTGTCATGGACTTGCGTGCCATGTCCAGCGACAGTGAATCGTGCTTGTCGGAGCCGACTACGGAATAGGGTGTCTGTGCCCAGTCCACCCGGCTGAGTTCGTCCATCTCGCCCAATTCGAAGCGTGCCTGTAACAGACGTTTTACGGAGCGGTCGATGTCTTTTTCATTGATGAGTCCTCTTTTTACTCCTTCTATCAGCGAACGGTAATTGGAACCGCATTCCAGGTCTGTTCCACTCAGTACGGCGGCAGAAGAGGCGGAAGCGGCATCGGGGTGGGTTTTGTGTCCTTTGGCGTTGTGGAAGTCGCTGATGGCGCTGCAATCGGATACGACAATACCGTCGTATCCCCACTCTTCGCGGAGAATATGCGTCAGCAGGCGGTTGCTGCCGCAGCAAGGTTCACCCTCGAAGCGGTTATAGGCACACATCACTTCTTTTACCTTACCTTCTTTTACCAGTGCTTCAAAGGGCGGCAGGTAGGTTTCGTACAAATCGCGCGGGCTGATGTTCTCCGCATTGAAGCTGTGGCGGTTCCATTCGGGACCGGAGTGCACGGCGAAGTGCTTGGCGCAAGCGTGTACCTTATCGTATTTCCGGTTTTCGTCCAGGCATTGCAGGCCTTTTACAACATTTACGCCCATAACGCTTGCCAGATAAGGGTCTTCACCGTATGTTTCTATACCCCGTCCCCAGCGAGGGTCGCGGTAGATGTTCACCGTGGGTGTCCAGATGGTCAGCCCTTGATAGCGTTTGTAGCTGTCCTCTTTCGAGTAGACGGCATTCTTGGCGCGTGCTTCGTCGGATACGGCAACGAAAGCTGTATGTAAAGCTTCGGGAGAGAAAGAAGCCGCCATGCCGATGGGTTGCGGAAAAACGGTTGCCAAACCGCTGCGTGCTACTCCGTGCAATGCTTCGTTCCACCAGTTGTAGGGTTTGATGCCCAACCGTTCCACGGGCTTTGAGTTGTCCATCATCAAGGATACTTTCTCTTCCAGTGTGAGTTGTTTCACTAAATCTTCCGCACGCTCTGCCGGACTGTAGCTGTTGTCCTTATAGACGGACTGTGCAAGGCTGCTACCCGAAACAATGAGGCAGGCAAGCAGATAGGTTATTCTGTTTCTCATGATTATATGAATATAGTTGTTTTTTTCTGTATGCTTTGATAACGTTTTGATATCAACATTTATTTTCTTGTGATACGGAACCAGTCTACATCCGTCCAGCCGCCGTCACTGGTGCGGATAGCGGGGCGGGTACAAAATGTTCCTACTTTGGCTCCTATCCATTTGCCTTCACGGGCTTGGAAGGTTTCGCCGAGCGGACGGAACTTCTTACCGTCGAGGCTGTAACTGAAGTTGCAGCGTACCAACAGGTCGTCCGTGCCTTTCATTTTACTGCCGTCGGCGCTGAACTTCACTCGCAGGTAGAGGGTAGAGTCTTTTACGGCAACGCTGTCATTTGTTTTTTCGGTGCCGCCTCTGTCTGCTTTCCGGCAGGCGATTTGCGAAAGTACGGTTCCCTGTTCCGTATTCTCCAGTATGAGTCCGGCATAATCCATGCCCATGACTACCAATCCGGTACGCTCGCCTTTGTACTTCGGGTTGGGGCGGAAGGTCAGTTTCATGGTTGCGGTGAAGTTGTCCGACGGGGTTTTCTGCAATAACAGGTTGGGCACATCCCACAAGCTCTTGTAATTATCCGGAACGGGATAGGAGTAAAGACGCACCATACTTCGGTCGCCGGCGTAATATGCCCATTTATCATTGATGTTGGCGTGCCACTGCCATTGCGGAGACAGGGTGTAGCCGTCGAACTCATCACTTTCTTGCGGAGTACATACGGGGTATGTCTTACCTACATCGGGCTTGCGGTAGGTCAGTACGGGTTCGCCGCATCCGTCCCCGTCTTTGTCTGTTCCGATTACAGGCCAGTCGTCAATCCACTTCATGGGTTGCAGATGTACTACACGTCCGTAGGCGCCTACATCCTGAAAGTGCATGAACCAGTCTTCACCGGTAGGCGTGTCCACCCAGCCACCCTGATGAGGCCCGTTGACGGGTGAGTTACCTTGTGCCAGTACGGTACGGTTTTCGTAAGGACCATAGATGTTACGGGAGCGAAGCACCACTTGCCAGCCGGTAGCCACGCCGCCGGCAGGGAGGAAAACGTAGTAATAACCGTTGCGCTTGTACAGTTTCGGCCCTTCGCATGTGCCGTGATGTTCGTGTCCGTCGAAGATGATGCGGGAAGGACCGATGACTTGGGTGGCGTCGGCGCTTAACTCGCAGATGGCGATGACGCTTTTCAGCCCGGCGCGGCTACCGGCGTATGCGTGTGCCAGGTAGACTTTGCCGTCCTCATCCCAAATGGGGCAGGTATCGATAATGCCCTTAATCTCTTTTACAAGTACGGGCTTGCTCCACGGACCTTCTGCCCGGGACGACTTTACCATGAATATGCCTTGGTCCGGGTCTCCCCAGAAAATATAGAATTCGCCGTTATGATGGCGGATACTGGGAGCCCACACACGGTTGCCGTGTTCCGGACGTTCGGGAGTGGTGACCGGAGGAAGGGCGGCGGGTACGGCGGCGCTGATAATAGACCAGTTCACCAAGTCTTTGGAATGGAGAATCTGTAGTCCGGGCAGACAGCCGAAACTGGATGACGTCAGGTAGAAATCATCACCCACGCGGCAGACATCAGGGTCTGAGTAGTCTGCATAGAGAACAGGGTTCTTGTAGGTGCCGTTTCCTTGGTCGGCTACCCATACTTCGGAAACATAGTTTGATTGTTGGGCCTGGGCACCGGCCGTCAGTACACCGGCAAGGCAGGCGATAATCCATTGTTTTTTCATCTTTGAGTAATCGTTTTTTATGGTATTCCGTTTAACGATTGCAATAGTACGCGCTTTCCGGTTTTTAAACGGGTAATATCCGGTCGAAAGAGTGTGTTTTTTATTCGGAATGTTTTTTCATTTTCTCTCTTTATATTCCGAAGGTGTGACCCCCATAACCTTTTTAAAGCATTTGCTGAAGTACTTCGGATCGCTGAATCCGGTCATATAAGCAATTTGCGAGAAGTTATACTCTCCGCTGTCTATCAGTTGTACGGCGCGTTTGATGCGGATTTCGCGTATGAAATCCACGGGAGTAAGCCCGATAATCGATTTCAACTTCCGATAAAAGATAGTACGGCTCATCATCAGATGCTCGGCAAATGCGTCGATAGTCAGCTCCGAGTTGTCCATTTGCTGTTCCATAAACTCCATAACCTTTTGCATGAATTGTTCGTCAAAAGGAGTAATCTGAGGTTGTGAAGGGGTGAGGTTGCCGGAGATAATGGCGTTCTTGCTTTCAGTGAGTTGCGCCATGTACATTTCCTGCAACGATTTGCGTTGGCGGAGGAGCGTGACGATACGGGTTTTCAAGTAAGTGGCGCTGAAAGGCTTGGTTATATAGTCATCTATTCCCTGCTCCAGTCCTGCTATGCGATCGTCCAAAGATGCCTTTGCCGATAGTATGATGATGGGAATGTGGCAAATGGAATTGTTTTCTTTGATGTGCTTCACCATTTCCAATCCATCCATGACGGGCATCATGACATCGCTGATGATTAAGTCCGGAAGATTGTCTATGGCAGATTGCAGCCCTTCTTCTCCATTGGAAGCTGTGATAACGGTGTAGTCTCCCGACAGGCTGTTCCTTAGGAAAGTCCGCAGTTCTTTGTTGTCCTCTACCACCAGAATGGAGTGGCAGTCGGTGGTATTATTGTCATAAATCTCTTTTGCATCTGCTCCTTTTGTGTCTTCATCGGTGGCAGTCGGAGAGGATGACTGAGCATCGTTCAATATGAATTCCGCTTGCGTATCTTTCTCGAAAGCTTGCTTTTGCAGAGGCAGGGTTACGGTAAAACGGCTGCCCACACCGGGCTGGCTGTCTACTTTGATGCTACCGTGGTGAATCTCTACCATCTCTTTTACCAGTGATAGTCCGATACCCGATGAGGGCTGGAGAATATTCTCCTTTACCAGTGTTTCAAAACGCTGGAAAAGGGTACGCAACTTTTCCGTTGCGATTCCGATTCCTTCGTCCGCCACTTCGATGTCTATCGTGTCTTTATGTGGCGTAACTTTGACTGTGATAGCTTTGCCGTTGGGAGTATATTTGAATGCATTGGAAAGCAGGTTAAAGAATATCTTTTCGAATTTGTCCCGGTCTATCCAACCGAAAACAGATTCGGTCGCAGATTGCATCCGGTAATCAATCTCCTTCTCTTTGGCTATCAGCCGGAAACTGTCCATCACTTTCTGCAAGAGCGGAATAAGGTCTGTGTTTTCCACTAACAGCTTCATCTTCTGATTTTGTATTTTGCGGAAATCCAGTATCTGGTTCATTAGTCGGAGCATCCGTTCTGTGTTCCTGCGCACAAGGGTCAGGTGCTCGCGGGCAGTGGGAGACAGGGGCTCGTTCTCCAGGACTTCTGTAACCGGACTGCCTATCAGGGTCAACGGAGTACGCAGTTCGTGGGAAATATCGGTGAAGAAACGTAGCTTGACATTTGCGAGTTGCTGTTCCATGTCTACTTGGTGGCGCAGACGGTAAATATAGAACAGAACATATACAATGATGGCGGTGAACAGGACAAACAGAATGAAATAGAGTAGCCATGCCCAATAGGTTTCCAAAAATGTCGGGAGTACATGGATGGATAGCGTACGTATGTTGTCGGTCCATACTCCGTCGCTGTTGGTCGATTTGATTTGTAATTGGTACTGTCCTGCCGGCAGATTGATATAGCTGGCGGAACGGTTGTTGTCGACTTCATTCCATTCGTCTTCCAGCCCTTGCAGGCGATAGGCGTAAAGTATATTGTCGGGATTTACGTAATCGAGTGCGGCAAACTGGAAAGTAACGTTCCGCTGGGATGCTTTCAGTTTCAGTTCTTTCAGATTGTCGATTGGATGGTCTGCCGGATGCCCTTGTATTTTAAATCCGGTAAATACGATAGGGGGTACATAGGTACTTTTTCGCATCTTATCGGGAGAAATTTCCAGAAAACCTTTGTCTGTACCCAATACGATTTGTTTGCGGGCGTTAATGACAGGGAGAGCTTCTGAGAAGTTGAACTGTTGCTGGTAGGTGGAGCCAAGCGTGTAGTTTTCAAAAGTCTCGTTGTCGGGATTAAATCTGGATAGGGCTATTTCGGAAACTATCCAAAGGTGATTGTGGGTGTCTTCCGTCATTGAGAGGGTCAGGTCGGAGGCCAATCCGTTGCTTTGGTCGTAGTTCTTGAAGCGTATTTGTTCGCTGAGCAATTGACCGGAGATAATTTTACTGATACCGCCGGTGAAACTTATAACGTATGTTGTCTTTCGTCTGTCTGTATAGATGTGCGTAATGTCGTTGGTGGCAAGACTGTTTTTATCGCCCGGCTGATGGCAGTTTCTGTAGAACTTTACTTCTTCGGGCAATTCAAACTTATTGGAGAAAGTGAGCAGTCCGTTCGTGGTACCTACCATAAGTACGCCGCCGGGAGCTTCGGTGATGTTACGCACTTTCATCCCATAATCCGTGGGATAGTTTTTCAGTTCATTGTTGCTATGGATGAATATGGGTGTTTGGTCATTTCGCCGGGTCAGCAGGTTTAGTCCGCCACCATAACAACCTATCCAGATGCGGTTGTGGCTATCCTGAAAAATGGAATATATGCTGTTGTCACTTATACTGTAAGGATTGTTCGGTTGGTGCTTGAAGCAAGTGACGGAATATCGATTTATTCCTTTGGGAGTCAGTTGGAATAATCCGGCGCCTTTCGTACCCAGCCAGATGTTCTTCTCTTTGTCTTCCATGATGGCGTATACGCCGTTGTAGAACAGTTGTTTCTCTTTGACAATATTTCCCTGCGGCGAGAGGTAGCCTTCCAAACTTCCGTCGGGGGCATATATCTGGATGTAACTTGCTTTGGATGCGCTCCATAAGCGATTGTTGCTGTCTCGCAGGAAGGCACGTGTTTCTGCTTCGTAATCGGTTTGGTTGAATTGGAAACTTTGAGGGAAAAAACTTATCCGGTCTATTCCGCGTGCAGTGGCAAGCCAACAGTTTCCTTGTGTGTCGAGAGTGTAAAAGCGTACCAACGGGCTGAATATGGATTTAGGATTGTCAGTGTCGGTAAGCAGCGGTTTGAGTCTTTTTTCTTTCCGGTCGTAATAAGAAAGGTTACCGTTGGTGGGCAATACCCATAGATTACCGGTTTTATCTTCGAATATCAGTTTACGGCTGTTGCGCCCGTGCCTGATAACTTCATTCTGGGGAGTAAACAGGTGCTCTTTTTCATCACAGCCGGGCAAGATACGGATGACGCCGGAGCTTTGGGAGAATACCCAAATATTTTGTTGCTTGTCTTGATAGACCTGTTCCACATAATTGGAAGGTTGGGTGGATGTACAGATATCGATTTGGCGGAATGTATTGTCGGGAGTGGAATACAGTATCAGACCATTGTCCGTACCTAATGCCAGCGTTTCTGTTCCTATTGCAGTAACATTGGTTATTCTGTTGTGAGAACAGGGGATATTGATAAACTTCAGCTTTTGGGTTTGGAAATTGTATTGAGCCAGTTTACCCTTGTCGGCAATCAGATATATATTCTCCTTTATTTGTGTGATATATTGAAATGGAAAGTCGGTGTCTACCCTTTTATTTCCGACAATGGTGACGCCTTTGTTGGTCAATATCCATTCGTCTTCATCGGAATCCTGATAAACGGTATAGATACGGTCTCCTTTCAGATTCTTGGTGAATGTGGAGTACAGTGTGATACCTTCTCCGTGTTTGCATAGTTGTTCATCGGCTCTATATGTGTATCCGTTTTTGCAGATAATCCACGCTATGCCTTTCTTCAATGACAATATGCGTGAGACATAGTTAGAGTGCTTGGTTGTAATTTCAAGAGGTTGCAATACATCGATGAATTTTTCCGTTTCCACATCGAACAGACAGGCTTGTCCGTCGTAGGTAGGACACCAGATATCTCCGTATTTGCTTTCGGAGATTGTTCCCATACGGTTACTGCCGAAAGCGTAACGGTCTTCCTGAGAAGTCTTGTAGGTCTTGAATGTGTATCCGTCATATTTGCTCAGTCCGTTCCAAGTGCTGAACCAGATGAAGCCTTTTTGGTCTTGAAGCATTCCCATTACATTTCCTTGGGCGAGACCGTCATTGACAGAAAAGTGCTTGACCTGACAAACCGGTTGGGCAATGATGAATACGGTTATTAATAGCAAAAGAATAAGAACATCGAGTCGTTTCATTGTATTTACTTTAAAGCTATAGCAAAAATAAGTAAATACCTTCAATTAGGAAATAAGGAGAGGTAATATGAACGGAAAATACACCATTTCGCCTGTTTTTTACTCCAATGAGGTAAATATAGGAGGTATGGGAAGCGAAATCTTACGTCATACTGTCATTCAGAGACGTGTAGCGGTAAGCTTATATAGGGGAGAGAGGCTTTTCATTGCTACGAGTCTCTGAATGACGGGATATGTTTTTTTATCTTTTAATCAGCGGTTAAACCAAAATCTCTTATCAGCGGTATGTCATTTTCGTCTACCCCCAACTTGATGAGCATCTCCTTGTCTTTATCGAACATCTCAAGAAAAGTCTCCCGGTTACCGCTTT
>ERZ791911.477-NODE-477-length-28481-cov-6.366531_pt1 | contig 28481 bp, 23 predicted proteins | sample MGYA00510142_ERZ791911 | MGnify/ENA primary metagenome ERZ791911 (study PRJEB30046, sample SAMN00792056) | human gut metagenome | study: EMG produced TPA metagenomics assembly of the A metagenome-wide association study of gut microbiota in type 2... | reverse complement strand
TTAGCCTGCCCATAAAAGGGCCTTCCTTTTGTCGGCTGACCGTTTTCGGCGGCAGTGCTGCCAAAGGCAGCGAAAACCGCAAAAACGGGCATTTTCCTCGCCCGCAGGGCGGTTGTATGGTTTTCCCACGGGCGAAGCCCGGTAGTAAAGGTTTTACCATAATGGCGCCTTCAATTATTTTAAGGCGCCACCACCACCCTATGAACCTTCTGAACCAGCCCGCTTTCAGCGGGCCGAACCCTTTGAACCCTTAGACACACCCGAAAGGGCGTGTCTAAGGCCGCCTCCGGCGGCCTTACTTCAGTTCAGCCGCTTCTTCCTTCAGTTCGAAGGCTTCCAGCTGGTCCCCTTCTTTCACGTCACGGTAGCTGTCGATGGAGATGCCACATTCAAAGCCTGCTGCCACTTCTTTTACATCATCCTTGAAACGGCGGAGGGAGTTAATCTTGCCTTCGTGGATAACGATGCCGTCACGGATAAGGCGGAGCTGGCAGGTGCTGGTAATCTTGCCGTCCTGTACATAGGAGCCGGCTACGATGACCTTCGGTGTATGAATAACCTGGCGAACTTCCGCATGGCCCAGCACCACTTCCCGGATGGTGGGGGAAAGCATGCCGGCCATGGCGGCCTTCACATCGTCGATGCAGTCGTAAATGACGCGGTAGAGGCGGATATCTACTCCGTCCTTTTCCGCCATGCCGCGGGCATTGGCATCAGGACGAACGTTGAAACCGATGATGAGGGCGTGGGATGCGGAAGCCAGCATGACATCGGATTCGTTGATGGCGCCTACGGCGGAGTGAACGATGGAAATACGGACTTCTTCGCTCTTAATGCCCTGGAGGGACTGTACCAGTGCTTCTACGGAGCCCTGGACATCGGCCTTGATGATGATATCCAGTTCCTTCATTTCCCCTTCCTTAATCTTTTCAAAGATATTGTCCAGGGTAACCTTCTGTACATTCCGCTGTTCTTCTTCCTTGGCCTTGGAAGCGCGGAGTTCTGCAATGGCTCTGGCCTTCTTCTCGTCCATCACATAGAAATGGTCGCCTGCTTCCGGTACGCTGTCCATACCCAGGATTTCCGCCGGAGCGGAGGGTTCGGCGTTCTTCAGTTTCCTGCCGTTTTCATTGGTCATGGCGCGGACACGGCCCCAGCTCTTGCCGGCCAGGATGCCGTCGCCCACATGGAGGGTGCCGTTCTGTACGAGAACGCTCATGACGGGGCCTCTGCCCTTATCCAGCTGGGCTTCTACGACTACGCCGTAGGCTTCGCGGTTCGGGTTGGCTTTGAGTTCCTGCATTTCAGCCACCAGCAGGATATTTTCCAGGAGGTCATCAAGACCGATTTTCTTCTTCGCGGAAATGGGGGTCATAATGACATCGCCGCCCCAGTCTTCTGCCAGAAGGCCTTCCTTGGAGAGTTCTTCCTTGATGCGGTCCGGGTTGGCGCCGGGTTTATCAATCTTATTAATAGCCACCATAATGGGCACCCCTGCATTCTTGGCGTGGTGGATGGCTTCGATGGTCTGGGGCATAACGCCGTCGTCGGCCGCCACGATGAGGACAGCGATATCCGTAATCTGGGCGCCTCTGGAACGCATGGCTGTGAAGGCTTCATGGCCCGGGGTATCCAGGAACGTAATCTTGTGTCCCTTGTAGCGAATCTGGTAGGCGCCGATGCGCTGGGTAATGCCGCCGGCTTCGTGCATGGCCACATTGGTCTGGCGCAGCGCATCCAGAAGGGTGGTCTTGCCGTGGTCTACGTGGCCCATGATGGTAACCACTGCCGGTCTGGGTTTCAGGAAACGGGGATCATCGGGAGCCGGTGTGTATTCGGTAGGATCAGCTGCTGCGGCTGCTTCCTTCAGGGTGACGCCGAATTCTTCTGCCAGGATTTCGATGGTGTCCCGGTCCAGGTTCTGGTTGATGGTGGCCATGACGCCGTCCATCATGAGGTGCTTAATGATTTCGCTGACTTCGCGTCCGAAGAGTTCCGCCAGTTCCTTCACCGTCACGCTGGGCGGCAGTTCCACTTCCGTAGGATAGGAGGCAGTCTTCTTTTCAGCCACATGCTTTTTCTTCTTGGTCTGGTTCAGGGATCTGGCCATCAGGGAGCCGCCTTCCTTTTCCCGGCGGCTTCTTTCCCAGTCCTTCTTGGACTTTTTCTTGGCCGGTTTTTCCCTTCTCTGTGCCGAAGCCGGTGCTTCTTCTACCGGAGCGGGAGCAACGGGATGATTATTCCTGTCGCCGGTTCTTCTGTCCTGACGGGAGCGGTCATTTCTGTCATTCCTGTCCTGACGGGAATTCCTGTCATTCCGATTTTCACTCCGTTCACCATTTCTGGAGGGTCTGCCGCCTTCGCTGCGGTTTCTGCCGTCCCTTCCGGAATGGTTATTTCGGTCGTTCCTGTCGTTTCTGCCCTGGCGGTCATTCCTGCCGTCTTTGCGGCTGCCCTGCCGGTCGTCACGGTTCCGGATTTCCTTCTTTTCCGCCTTCGGCGCCTGTTTTACTTCTTCATGAACCGGCGCCTTTGCTTCTTTCTTCTCCGCCTTCGGTGCTTCCGCTTTGGGAGCCGCCTTTACAGGCGCTTCTGCCTTAGGAGCGGGCTTTGGTTCTTCCGGCACTTCAAAGGAAGAGTAGGATTTCCGTCCTGTTTCCTGTTTCTTCCGATCCGTAGGACGGCCCTGCTGGTCGAAGCGCACGGTGCGCATGGGCGGCCTTTTGGCCGGTTTCTTCTTGGCAGCAAATGCCTTTTCCAGAATGGCACAGCCATTGTCATCTACGCCGCTCAGTCTGCTGGTAATGTCCACATTGTGGCTTTTCAGTACGTCCAGCACCTCTTTCTCTGTTTTGCCATACTGTCTGGCTAATTCATATACTCTCTTTTTCTTCTGCATAAGCAGCCTCCCAACCTTTATGATTTCCGGCGGTCAATCTTTTCTGCGATTGCCTTTCCGAATCCTTTATCTGTAATCAGCGCTGCCGTCCTGACCCCTTTGCCCAGGGCCTGTCCCAGTCTTTCCTTTTCTCCGAAGATTTTTGAGGAAATATGGAATCGTTCAGCAGCTTTTATATATTCATCCTTTGTCCGCGGGGAGCTGTCTTCTGTAACAATCAGCAGGACGCCCTGCCCTTTCTTAAGTCCTTCCGACACCTGTTCATTCCCGGAAAGCAGCCTGCCTGCTTTCATGCAAAGGCCAAGCATCCTGTAAATGGGCTCATCCATTTTCAATCTGCGCCTTCAACGCTTCGTACACATCCTTGGACACCGGACGCTTCAGGGACTTTTCCAGACCGTGGTTCTCATAGGCCTTGTTGAAGCAGTCCATGTCATCGCACACATATACGCCGCGGCCCGATTTCTTGCCTGTCCTGTCCACTTCGATGACTCCCGTAGGGAGCACTACGATACGGAGGAGTTCCTTCTTCGGTTTTAATTCCTTGCATCCCACGCACATGCGCATGGGAATCTTCTTTACCTTCATTCCCTATCCTCCTGCGCTTCTTCCACTGCCGGAGCCTCAGCATCACCGCCGGCTTCAATATCTCCCAGGATATCGTCGTCTTCCGCCTCATCGGCCTGGCCGAAGCCCTCTTCCTTGGCCTGGGTTTCGCTCTTGATATCGATCTTCCAGTTTGTCAGCTTTGCTGCCAGCCTTGCATTCTGGCCTGCCTTACCGATGGCCAGGGACAGCTGGTAATCAGGAACGATGACATAGGAGGATTTTTCTTCTTCCCATACGGAAACGGAAATCACCTTGGCCGGAGACAGGGCGTTGGCGATGTATACGGCCGGATCCTCATCCCAGCGGACGATATCGATTTTTTCATCATGAAGCTCGTTCACAATGTTCTGCACCCTCTGGCCCTTGGGACCTACGCAGGCGCCCACCGGATCCACCTTGGGGTCCATGGCGTAAACGGCAATCTTGGAACGGGAGCCCGCTTCGCGGACCACGCTCTTAATTTCCACGGTGCCGCTGTAAATTTCAGGAACCTCCAGTTCAAAGAGTCTCTTCAAAAGTCCCGGATGGGTTCTGGACAGGATGATTTCCGGTCCCTTGGTGGTCTTTCTCACTTCCAGCACATAGCACTTGATTTTATCATTGGGATGGAACTCTTCCCCTTCAATCTGTTCCGCATAGGGAAGGATGCCTTCCACCCGGCCCAGGTCTACGAAAATAGTGCGGGATTCGCTCCATTTCACGGTGCCCGTAATCACATCGCCTTCGCGGCCGGAGAATTCATCATAAATAGAACCTCTTTCCGCTTCCCGGAGCTTCTGGATCATCACCTGCTTGGCGGTCTGGGCAGCGACACGGCCGAAATTCTTCGGTGTCACTTCGATGCGGAGCATATCACCTGCTTCATAGGACTTGTCAATCTTCTTGGCATCTTCCACGGAAATTTCATTCACCGCATTTTCAGAGGCCGGGTCGATTTCCTCCACCACCATCTTTTCTTCATAAATATGGTAATCCCCGGTCTCCCTGTTCAGGGTGACAGAGGACTTGGCATTGCTGCCGGTTTCCTTCTTGTAGGCAGTGAGCAGCACCATTTCCAGTGCATCAAAAACGACCTTCTCGTCTACCTTTTTCGCCTTCACCAGGCCCTTGATTGCTTCGATTAAATCTAAATTCACGATGTCCATTTCCTCCCGGAATCAAAATGAAAAATGCAGTCTAACCTGCGAAATCTTATCTCTACTTAAAGAAATGTTTCCCTCTTCCGTTTCCAGAAGAAGAGAGCCGTCCCCACCAAGACCAAGCAGTTTGGCCGTAAAGGCTTTGCCCCCCTTCTTCCCTTCCAGGGGAGCAAAGAGCTTCACATCCACGTCCTCGCCGGTGTAGCGGATGAAATCCTTGTCCTTCTTCAGCACACGGTCAAGGCCCGGAGAAGAAACCTCCAGCATGTAATTATCCGGAATCAGGTCCGCCTCATCCAGAAGTGCCCCGGCCGTCTCGCTCACCGTCTGGCAGTCGTTCAAATCCACGCCGCCTTCCTTGTCGATGTAAATGCGGAGAATCCAATTCCTCTCCCGCACATATTCCACATCCACAAGCTCCAGGCCTTCACTCTCAAGCTTTGGCTCCAGCAGCTTTTCCACCGCTTCTTCCACATCCCTGCGCGCCATATGCCCTCCCTTATCCTTAATATAAGAAAGAGTGAGCCGAAGCTCACTCTACAGGAAACTCTATACACACACTTACGGTTAGATTATATCACACTATGTAAAGGGTGGCAAATCATTGGGGCCGCAAAGGTAAGCGGCCCGGGTGTAAAGGAAAAAGGTTCTTAAGATTGACCGGCCGCTGGCCGGAGGGTTCTTAGGTTTGACACCGCCTGCGGCGGTGAGGGTTGTGGTGTCGCCCCCGGGCGATGAGCATAAAGGTGGCGTTACGGGATTACCTTCCCCATCAACTGCCATTCTAAGGAATCGCTTTCTCAAATCATGTCTGCTTTGATTCTTGAATTCCTATACACCGCAAGGCCCAAGCAAAGGTCTGATTTACTGTTCTCTCCTACATATAGTATGCATTTCTATTTTATTCATCAATATGCGGTATAATAATTTTTCTCAAGGTGCTTATAGAAAGATTTTAATACCTCCAGATGCCCATGGTATCAGCTTTCAGGGACTTCATCCTTCCCTGCATGGCAGGGCACGTTTTTTGACCGCCGTTCGATTTAGGTATAAAATATAGATAGAAAGCGATGAATAGTTCATTCATCACAATTTGATAAAGAAAGGTGGGCTGATGAAAATGTTGGAATTCAAAAAGATTCTCGTTCCTTACGATGGTTCTTCCTATGCGAAGAAAGCACTGGCTGTGGCTGCTGATACGGCCCGGCTCATTCCCGGCGCCGAGCTCTTCATTGCAACCGTGGCTCCTGCCGAAGAGCCGAAGGAAAAGGTTCGGATTACAAAATCCGCCGCTCCTGATGAGCCGCCGCCGAAGAACCCCGGTGAAATTCTTCTGGACGAAGCGGATAAGCTGGTGCCTGAGGAAATCCCCCGCCACCTCATCCTCCGTGTAGGCGACCCCGGTGAAGAGCTGGTGGCGCTGACTCTGCAGAAGCCATTCGACCTCATCATCATGGGCAGCCGCGGCAGAGGCGCCCTGAAGAGTCTCCTCATGGGTTCCGTTTCCAGCCACCTGGTAAGCAACGTGAAATGTTCCGTGTTCATTATTAAATAAATAGGTCAAGTCAAAAAGGGCCGTGAGAAAATGTAAATCATTTCTTCACGGCCTTTTTTCAATATTCACTTTCACTGAAAGCTTTAAGGAAGCACTGCCATCATTTTTTTGCCGCTTTTCCGCTTCCGCCGGAAAACTGCACCGCCGCCTGAATCACCCGGGCAAAGGCAGGGGGAATCAGTTCTTTAGAGAGGCTCCTTCCCAGGGTTCTTCCGATGATGACCCCCTTATTTCCATAAAGCCAGGCAAAGTAGTAGAACTCCAGGGCCTCCCGATTTCTTGGATTGATGTTTTTCAGCTTCACCGGCGGATAGTAGCCCTTGGGCAGTCCCAGTTTGGCACCTGCTTTTTTAATGAGGGACGTATTCACCGCATCGCCGGCGTCTTCCATATCCCCAATGACCTGGTCTAAGGCCTTCCTTCCCCGATGGGCAAGGCAGGACTTCACCACGTCCATTTCATAACAGATGAAATCGGTGAAAAACACATAGGGCGACTGCTTTGCCGTGCCCATGACGTCCCTGTCGTAAAGGCACACCGCCGGTATGTGGAAGCGCCGCACCAGCTGGGCGATTTTGGAAATGGAACTTTCTCCCCGTGCATTGATAAGACAGATGCCGTGGTAGTCAAAATTCACTCCCAAAGTCTTGGCAAAATAACCGAAGGAGCCGTATTCTGTCTCCCCTTCCACTAGGATGGTGCATTTGGAATACAGGGCTTCCTTCACTTCCGGAAAATGCATGATCAGGTGCTTCTCGATTTCCCTGTCAAAGTGGAAGGACGCGCCGCAGGCGGCCTGCACCTTCTTCCTGTCATCCCAGTAAATGCGGATAATCTGCCGGTAATCGTTCACCAGGGAGTCCGTGGAATGGGTAACCACGAAGAGCTGGCCGTTCAGCCCGTCCACTCCCAGTATGGTCTGCACCAGCTTCAGGAAGAAGGGTTCCTCGTTATTCAGGATGGAGCGGCAGAAGGCCAGCATAGCCCTCTGCAGGTAGGGATGGAGATGAAGCTCCGGTTCGTCGATGCTCACCGTCACCGGAAGGAAACGGCGCCCCCTTTGGTCGGTGATAATCATATTCTCAAAGGAAATGGCCCGGCTTTCCTTCTTTCGCATCATCTTGATGAGAAGGGAAACCCCTACGGCAATCATGAGCTTCATGGTAGAATCATAGGACGTGCCGATGGCGATGGAGCGGAAGATTTCATTGAACAAAACCAGGGTGGCCTTGCGGGCATCATCCTTCGGGAGGGATAAGTGAAATCCCTTCTGGTTCAAAAGCCTTTCCACCTCTTCAATCACTTCGGGCCCGCCGGAAAGGTACCCTTCAAAGATGGAAATGGTTTTCGCAATGTCCTCTTCGGAAATCATTTTCCGGGGCACCTCATCCAGGGCAAAATCAATATAAAAGAGGCATCGCGTATACTCCAGCGGCAGCTCCTCGCCGCTGTCCATGTTATACAGCTTGGGAACCACCTGCCGCACATGCTGCCGAAGTTCCAAATGGGCCGTGTCCTTCAGCCCGTCATCTTCAGAAGACAGGGTAATCTGTATGCGGATCGGTTCATCGGCATCCAGGAAATCGCTTTCCTTGAATCCGTATCCATGGGTGAGGGATTTCAAAAGGGTGAGAAAATTACTTTTCCCGATATTGTTATCCCCTACGATATAATTCACCCGGCTGTCAAAGTGCAGCTCCACATGTCGAAAGGTACGGTAATTTTCTACCAGCATATGGGATATAAACATGGCCCTGCCTCCTTCACATCTGCATTTTCCCTTTTCTTTATTATATCATGATGAAAAAGGAGGATTATAGGCGGTAGATGAAAGATGATAGATGATAGAAAAAAGAAGATAGAAAAAAGGGGGCTGTGAAAAAATGTAAATCATTTTTTCACAGCCCCCTTTTCCCGCTTAGCATATAGATTCAGAAAATTCTCAAAATGGCAGTAAGCTGTTCTTCGCATTGTCATCTCGAGCGGAGCTGCATGTCGATATGAAGGAAAAAGTATCTGGCTCTATTGAGGCTCAGAGTCGAGAGATCTCCCGTCACAATGCGGTTTGTGCCATTGAGGAGGGAGATTTCTCCACTCCGCTACGCTACGGTCGAAATGACATTGAAGCGGGGATCCTTTTTGTGTTAATTCGTTAAAGATAAGGCGTCTGCCGCCGAATTGTCTGGCTATCTGATAAAAGATTAACCATTTTTTCACAGCCCCCTGTCATCTATCGTCTATCATCTATCATCTATCGTCTAACCTCTACCGTCTTGTTCCGGTTCCGGATGTGTCCTAAGCTTTCCGGAAAGGATCGTCTTCCGGATTCCGGTTGTTCAGGATTTCATCAAGCGTCTTCATGGGGCACATGGAGCCGCACATGGTGCAGGTGAATTCATCTTCCGGTTTGCTGCTTTCCCTGTACCGCTTGGCCTTGGCCGGGTCGATGGCCAGCGGAATCATTTCCTTGAAATCCACCTTTCTTCTGGCCCAGGACATTTTTTCGTCCCAGAGAGCCGCTCCTTTCACGCCCTTGGCTAAATCCGCCGCATGGCAGGCGATTTTGGAGGCCACAATGCCTTCATGCACATCGTCCACGTCCGGCAGGCGGAGATGTTCCGCCGGTGTCACGTAGCAGAGGAAATCGGCGCCGCAGGATGCGGAAAGGGCTCCACCGATGGCAGCGGTAATGTGGTCATACCCCGGTGCCACATCGGTAACAATGGGCCCAAGCACATAGAGAGGCGCGCCGTGGGTGAGCTTTTTGGCCACTTCCACATTCATGCGCACATCGGAAATAGGCATATGCCCCGGTCCTTCCACCATGACCTGCACGCCGGCCTTTCTGGCACGAAGCACCAGTTCTCCCAGGTTGATGAGTTCAGAAATCTGGATGGCATCGGTGGAATCATGGCCGCTGCCGCTGCGGCAGCCGTCTCCCAGTGACAGGGTGACATCGTATTTCCGCAGGAGTTCCAGAAGGCGGTCAAACTGTTCGTAAAAGGGATTTTCCTTCCCGTGCATGTACATCCAGGCGAAAAGAATGGAGCCGCCCCGGGACACCAGATTGGTAATCCGCTTGTTCCGCATAATGTGCTTTGCGGTTTCCCGGTTCAGCCCGGCATGGATGGTCATGAAATCAACGCCGTCCTTCGCATGCCGTTCCACCACGGAGAATAAATCGTCGGCGGTCATATCCTTCAGTCCCTTGTGAAGCACTCCCTTCACATCGTACATGGGCACCGTACCAATGGCAGCGGGGCTGTTCTTCACCAGCCATTCCCGAAAAGGCGCGGTCTCCCCGTAGCAGGACAGGTCCATAATGGCCTCCGCCTTCATTTCCCAGGCCAGCTTTGCCTTGGCCTGTTCCGTTTCATAATTGCACACATCCTCTGAAATCCCCAGATTCACATTCATCTTCGTCCGAAGGCCCTTGCCAATGGCATAGGGGTGAAGGGACTTGTGGTAAATATTGGCAGGAATGACAATGGTCCCTTCTGCCACGCCCTGCCTGATAAACTCCACAGATACCCCTTCCTCACGAGCCGCCGTTTCCATTTCCTTCGTTATGATTCCCTGTCTTGCCGCTTCCAGCTGTGTCATAAATTCCTCCCATGAAAAAAAGCCCGCCATGGCGGGCTTTGAACAAACAGATTTCCTGCTTCCTTACGTCGGTATGAACCGCATCAAGTTCAAAGGGTCGGATACCATCCTCTCAGTCTTTCGACTCCCCCAGCATGTATATATTATATCATAGAGGAAAAGGAGTTCAAAAGGTACGGACAATGCCAAATAAACACTGAGTCTTTCGCCGCATTCAATTTCATAAAATTAAATACATCACTTTATCACGGAGTTTCTACAAAGCTAGGGAAGCACTGATTAATTCGCAGAATCGAATTTCATATGTATTTTTATCCAATACTGCGTCATCAGTCTCCTTAAATAGCTCGCTATTCGCGTCGACTGATTCCTTGCATTGAATAAAAATACAAGAATGAAATCCGATAGCGATTTAATCAGCGCTTCCCTAGTAAATAAAATTGACACCAAATATGACACCAAATATAATAGAAGCAGGAGGATGCCATGTCAAGATGGGACAAACTATTAAGCAGGATACTTACACTTTCGAAGGACATGCGCTTTAAGGAATTGAAAAAGGTTCTTGAAAGCTATGGTTATGTAATGACCGCCCCTCAAAGCGGGAGCAGTCATTACACCTTTAGAAAGCCGGGAAAGAATCCGATTACCATTCCAAAGCATGAGCCCATCAAGAAAGTGTATGTCGAGATGGTAAAGAAAGTAGTGGAGGAATCATCCGATGAAAACGATTGAATATTATATGCACCTGCCCTACCGGCTGGAAATCGTACCGGATCCGGATGAAGGCGGATTTGTGGCCTATTATCCTGAACTGCCAGGCTGTATTACAACAGGAAGCTCTCTGGAAGAAGCCGCCGAAAATGCAGAGGATGCAAAACGGGAATGGCTCACTGCCGCATTGGACAGCCAGACTCCCATTGCCGAACCATCATCTATCCATGACTATTCCGGCCAGTTCAAGCTCCGGCTTCCTAAGAGCCTCCATAAAAGGCTTGCAGAACATTCCAGAGAAGAGGGTGTCAGCATGAATCAATACTGTGTCTATCTGCTCTCAAGAAATGATACATTAGAAAGTTTAAAATAAGAAATTCCCCATGATTTACCTGAAAAAAGCCGATTATGCAAACACCACTGTGCACTGCAGAATCGGCTTTTTCAATAGAAGAAGCAGCCGTCTGTATTCCTGCATAAGAACGCCCCATTCCCCACCAAATTCAATCAGCCATTATGTATTCTCCATTGTCCGTCTCTTCATGCAATAAAAAAGCCGGAACCTGAAGTTCCAGCTGAATCATCATAGTGGTGCCGAGGACCGGAATCGAACCGGTACGAATCTCACGATTCGAGGGATTTTAAGTCCCTTGCGTCTGCCAGTTCCGCCACCCCGGCAGGTATATATGAAGATTATAATAGTTAAATATGGAGGCGGCACCCAGAATCGAACTGGGGATAAAGGTTTTGCAGACCTCTGCCTTACCGCTTGGCTATGCCGCCATATGGAGCGGAAAACGGGACTCGAACCCGCGACCCCAACCTTGGCAAGGTTGTGCTCTACCACTGAGCTACTTCCGCACTGGCGACCCGGATCAGATTTGAACTGACGATCTCCGCCGTGACAGGGCGGCATGTTAGACCACTACACCACCGGGCCGCACGTAAGTTACTTAATTAGTATACCCACCATCCCCTCTTTTGTCAAGGGAATGGACAGGTTTGTCATTTATAGGTAAAAACCGGAGAAAAAGAGAGAGAATCATAGCATACAGGCCGATTTTCCCAAAAACTTACAATAGAAAATTTTCACTTTCTCACTATTTTATAAAAAATTGGGGACATTAATAAATAATCCATGGTGTTCTTTCAAAAATTAGATGGAAATGATCCGGTCTTTACCTTTTCCCCCCTGGGAACCACAAAGAAATCCTGGTCAAAATTTCCTTTGGCAATCTTTTTCAAAATACCATAACCGCCATGAATGAAATGGAGCTTTGCTTTAAGCAGGTCCACCATGGGTTCAATATAGGTCTTCACCGGCTCTACATCATAGCAGCCGGTATCAATAATGTAAAAATCGTGAATCGGCGCATAGAGCTTTTTCAGATACTCATGGGCCTCCTCTTTTCCCATCTTTTTCTCCAGCTTTGCCATGTCAATGGAGGATTCCTGCATGAACTGCATCCAGCTTTCCGTGAGAAAAACGCCATGCATGTCCCGTTTCAAGGTGGAAAGGCTGTCTCCTGAAAGAAGGATGTCGATGCAGTCCCTGGTTTTCGGATATACCAGCGGCGCAGAAGAAGCGGTGATTCCTATATTTCCGCCGCCGCAGCCCGTGGTGCACACCACAATTTTGGAAGCATTGTAAAAATGATCAATCTTATCCTGCACATAATGATGAAGCACCTTAGGGTCCCGATGAAGACCGGGGGGCATGAAATACACTACACTTTCCGATTGAGCCTCTTTCATAGCCTCTTTCAGTTCTCCCGAGAGTGTCGGGCATGCAAGAATTACAGTCTGATTTCCCATTTCTATCACCTCAGCATATAAATAACAGCTGCCCACATAAGAATCGTGGCAGCTGCGCCTGAAAACACAATCATGGCCCGTCCATTTCCACTGCGGCCTAAGCCTGGCACCTTTTTACCAAAACGGGATTTGGCACCGTCCAGAAAGAGAAGAATGGCGAAAGCCGCCGCCTGTGCATAGAGGGAAAAGGAAAGAACCTGATCCGAACTATCAGAAACAGTCACCAAAATGCAGGGAACCAGTATCACCGCCATGCAAAGAAGCTGCAGTCCTTTATACCAAAAAGGATATGTACGCTCCGGCGCTTTCTTTTTTACTGCCATCCAGCTCCACAGGGTCATAAGGAGGCCCAGGGCCAGAAAGATAAAATTGAATTCATCCATAAAAATCGCCCGTTCCGATACAGTTTTCAGAAAAGGAATCAAAGCAGAATTTCCTGTCATTATTGTGGCATAGGTAAAAGAATTTGTAAATGACAATTTCTCAAAATTGTTTAAAATCCAGTGCTATGAAAATCCGCTGTAAAAAAAGAGGAGAAATGTCTTCTTTAAGGAAGCGCTGATTAAATCGTTATCGGATTTCATTCTTGTATTTTTATTCAATGCAAGGAATCAGTCGACGCGAATAGCGAGCTATTTAAGGAGACTGATGACGCAGCATTGGATAAAATACATATGAAATTCGATTCTGCGAATTAATCAGTGCTTCCTTAACATTCCCCGGAAACCTGTTTTTCCAGCACAAAAAACTTCCCAAAATCCCAGGGCCCACGGGCAAAGGGCCAAGGAGCTTCATGAGCCTGCTCCTTATGGGATTTCAGGAAGTTTTTGATTTTTTGTTCAGCCGGCCGGCGAGGGACGAATCATATCAGAAACCCTGTGCCTCCCTGTCTTCCATGGATGCGCGCCGACAGGGTTTGACGGCAGAGGTTTTTGGTCTTTCGTTTCCTCTGTTCATATAGTCACCATGATAGGAAGAAATTTCACTTTCCCTTCCCGCCGCTCACCGTCCTATCCCCCATTTGACACCTCCGGTCTCCTATGCTATAGTTAGACGTAATTACAGACATGCAATGAAGAGAAGAGTAAGCAGATGATAGGACCAAAGAGAGCTCCCGGTGGTGAGAAGGGAGTGCCGAAGAGCTGCTGAAGATGGACTCCGAGCAGGGAAGGCCGAATCATGAGGCATCCCGGGTGCGCCCGATACAGCGCTCAAGTATCAAGGCCTTCGGGCCGGCGTACCTATAGAGGTTCATGCAGCAATGCATGGATGAAATTGGGTGGTAACACGAGTCTTTCGTCCCTTTCAGGGATGGAAGACTTTTTTGTTTAAAGGAGGTTTTATGCCTTTCTATAATGGAACTTTATTTGAGATAGACCGGAAGGAAATGCTCCGCTATGCAGGCATGAATCCCAAAGGAAAGAATTTCCCTGAGGAGGCAGTACAGAATGCCATTGAGGAAGCCCTGGCGCTGGCAGAGCCCCGGGGCATCTGGCAGGTCATTCCCTACGCTCCTTTAGAAGGGCGGATCGAAGGGAATCCGCCGCTGGTGCTTTCCGGAAACAGCATCCGCCGCCATCTGGCCAATTCCTGGTCCGTAGCCATTCTGGCAGTGACGGTGGGCGATGAAATCGAAAAGGCATCGGACGCAGCCTTCAAGTCGGGGGACTATGTGCAGGGCCTTCTTCTGGACGCAGCGGCCACCACTGCCACGGAGCACCTGGCAGACCAGGTGGACCGGCTCATCCAGAAAGAAGCGGAAAAGGATGGGCAGAAAACGGTATGGCGCTTTTCTCCAGGATACGGCGACTGGCCCATTACCCAGCAGAAGGATTTCTGCCGCCTCATCGAAGCGGATAAAATAGGCATCCATGTCACGGACCACTCCATGCTTTTCCCCAGGAAATCGGTTTCCGCCATCATCGGCATTTCCCAGTGCAGCCAGCGCCCGGCGCCGGCCAAATGCCGCACCTGTTCCCTCCTCTCCTGCCCCTTTAGGCATTGAGGGGAATGGGAGATTTGAGATTTGAGGGGCGCAGCGACAGGCAGCTTTTCTATCATAAGTGGCAGAGCACCATAGTGGCAGGAGATTTGGGGGCTCCGCTCGAAATGACGGGGAAGAGAGATTTGATGTTTGAGACAATCAGCCGACAGACTTCTATCCTCTAACGTCTATCTTCTATTAACCTACTAACTCACCAGCCCACTGGCCCACCAGCTCACTAGTACACTAGTCCACTAGTCCACTAGTCCACTAGCTCACCAGCCCACTAGTCCACTAAACAACAATATTTCACAGCAAAGGAGAACCTTATGATACTTTTTGACGGCGGCATGGGCACCATGCTGCAGAGATTCGGTCTTGAGGCAGGAAGCTGCCCCGATTACTACAATATTTCCCATCCCGATGTGGTGCAGCAGATTCACAAAGCCTACATGGAAGCGGGAAGCCGGTTCATCACCACCAATACCTTCGGTTCTTCCCCCATCAAACTTTCCGACTACGACCTGTCGGACAAGGTGGAGGAAATCGCACAGGCAGCGGTCCGGAATGTACGGGCCGCCTGCGGCGATAAGGTCAGGGTGGCCGGCGACATGGGCCCCACCGGAAAGTTCATCAAACCCATCGGCGATTTGTCCTTTGATGAAACCTGTGAAAATTACTACCGCCTGGCCAAGGCGCTTTCTGATGCCGGAGCGGACTGCCTCATTATTGAAACCATCATCGACATCCAGGAAATGAAGGCCGCCCTTATAGCAGCCAAGGAAGCGTCCAGCCTTCCCGTCATCTGCCAGATGACCTATGCCGAAGACGGCAGGACCATTCCCGGCACGGACCCCATTACCGCCACCATCCTTCTGGATGCCATGGGCGCCGACGTGATTGGCGCCAACTGCTCCGTAGGCCCCGACAAGCTGCTTGACGCAGCCCGCCAGATGGTCTCCGTCACCAATAAGCCCGTCATCATCCAGCCAAATGCAGGCATGCCTGTTTTGGAAAACGGGGAGACCCGCTTCCCCCTGGGTCCGGAAGAATTTGCCTCCTATGCGCCGGAATTTGCTAAGATCGGCGTTTCCTACCTGGGCGGATGCTGCGGTACCACCCCGGACCACATCCGGGCCCTTGGACAGGCACTGGAAAATGTACCGGTCACACCAGCGCCGAAGGTAAAGCCCTTCACCGCCCTCACTTCCCGTACAAAGACCGTATTCATCGGTGACGATTACGCCCCAGTCAAAATCGGGGAGCGCATCAACCCCACGGGCCGGAAGAAAATGAGAGAGGACATCCAGAAAGGCAGCTTCGTTTCCATAAAGAAGGAAGGGCTGGCTGAAGTAGCCGCCGGTGCAGACGTGCTGGACGTCAATATGGGCGTTCCCGGCATTGACCAGCGGGAAGCCATGGAAACCGCCATTTCCCAGCTTTCCATGCTCTGCCCGGTACCCCTTTCCATTGACAGCACGGACCCGGAAGTGCTGGAAAGAGCGCTGAAAATGTACCCCGGCCGCCCCCTTATCAACTCCGTCAACGGCGCGGATGATAAAATTCTGGAAAAGGTGCTGAAGCTGGCAAAGACCTACGGCGCCGCGGTGCTCTGCCTGCCCCTGGAAAAGGGAAATCTGCCTAAAACCGCCGATGAACGTGTCCGCATTGCCGGCACCATCATCGAAAAGGCGCTGTCCGCCGGACTTCGGAAAGAAGACCTCCTGCTTGACCCCCTGGTGCTTACCATCGGTTCCTCCGACAGCGGCGCCAGAGAAACGCTGAAAACCATTTCCTTATATAAGAAGGAATTCGGTCTCCCCTGCGTCATGGGCACCAGCAACGTTTCCTTCGGTCTCCCTGCCCGCCCCCGGATTAATGCGGCCTTCCTCACCATGGCCTTTGCCTGCGGCATGAATGCCCCCATTATCAATCCCCTGGACAAGGGCATCCAGGATGCCTTCGTCAATGCCAAACTTCTTCTGGGCTTTGACCCCGGCGCCCAGAATTTCATCAAGGCCGCTGCCCTTTCCGAAGAGCCGAAAGAGGACAAAGCGGTGGCCAAAGACCTGCCGCCGCTGGAACAAATCAAAGCAGCCGTAAAGAACGGGGAGAAGGAAGAATCGGCATCCCTCATCAAGGTGCTCCTTGACAGCGGTATTTCCTCGGAAACCATTATCAAGGAAGGCCTCACCGCTGCCATGACGGAAATCGGCGACGGCTACGGCGCCGGAAAGGTGTACCTGCCCCAGGTCATGATGGCGGCGGAAGCCATGCAGGCCGCTTTCAAGGAACTGAAGAAAATTCTTCCGGAAATGACCTCCGCCGTAAAGGGCACCCTGGTCATCGGCACCGTGAAAGGCGATATCCATGATCTTGGCAAAAACATTGTGGCCGCCCTCATGGAAAACAGCGGCTACCGGGTCATCGACCTGGGCAAGGATGTGGAGCCGGAAGCCTTCGTAGCGGCGGTAAAAGACCATCACGCAGACCTGGCAGGCCTCTGCTCCCTTATGACCACCACCCTGCCGGAAATGGAGCATACCGTGAAAGCATTAAAAGAAGAAACCCCCGGCGTCCATATCCTGGTAGGCGGCGCCGTAGTCACCCAGGACTATGCCAGCCGCATCGGTGCACCGGATTATTGTAAAGACGGCATTGCTGCCGTAAAGATTGCAGACAAACTGACGGGAAAAGAGGAATGATTCATGAGCACATTAAAAGAAAAGCATAACCAGCATACATTTACCATCACCACCGAACTGGATCCCCCCAAAAGCTCCTCCCCTGCCGTAACAGAAGCGCAGGTGGTCAAAGTGGCTCCCTATGTGGATGCCGTGAACATTGCGGACTGCCCCATGGCCAAAATGCGCATGAGCCCCATCGCCCTGTCCTCCATTATCCAGAGCCGCTATGGTGTGGAATCCATTTTCCACCTCACCTGCCGGGACAGGAACGTCATCGGCCTGCAGGCGGAACTTCTGGGCGCCTACGCCCTGGGCGTTCACAACATCCTCACCCTCACCGGAGACCCGCCTTCCATCGGCGACCACCCCGACGCCAAAGGGGTCTTTGAAGTGGACTCCACCGGCCTTATCGAAATCGCCAAAGCCCTGAACGAAGGCCACGACATCACCGGCCATGCCCTGGGCGAAGCGGCGGACTTCTACATCGGCACCACCGCCAACCCCGGCGCCGATGATTTGGACAAGGAAATCTGCCGGCTGGAAGGAAAGAAAAAAGCCGGCGCCCAGTTCATCCAGACCCAGCCCATTTACGATATCAGGCAGGCAGAAGATTTCCTTGCCGCCGCCAAGGACCTCTCCCTCCCCATTCTCTTCGGCATCGTCCCCCTGAAGAGCTTCAAAATGGCCAATTACCTGAACAACAACGTGCCAGGCATCTTCATCCCGCCGGCGGTGATGAAGGCCATGGAAAAGGGAGGCAGGGAAACGGGCATTGCCCTTTCCAGAGAACTGGTACAGGCCCTGCGGGACATCCACGCCGCCGGCGCCCACCTCATGCCGGTGAACGATGTGGATGCGGTGGCTGAAATCTGCAGCACCGGTAAATAAAAAAAGCTGGGAAAAAATGAGTCCACATTTTTTCTCAGCTTTTTTGTATGAGGTTTCCTGTCCGGCTTGGCGCCATTGCTGCTCATCTCGACAGGAAACTGTCCGCAAATAGTTTCCTATCCTGCTTGGCACCATCGTGCCTCATCTCAATAGGAAACCTTTCGCATATAGTTTCCCATTCGACATGACACCATCGTGTTTCATCTCAATAGGAAACCTTTCGCCTATGGTTTCCCATCCGACATGGCACCATTGCTGCTCATCTCGACAGGATACTTTTCGCCCATAGTTTCCCATTCGACATGGCACCATTGCTGCTCATCACGACAGGAAACCTTTCGCCTATAGTTTCTCATTCGGCATAGCACCATTGCTGATCATCGCGACAGGAAACTTTTTGCGTATGGTTTCCTGTCCGGCTTGGTGCCATTGCTGCTCATCACGGCAGGAAACTGTCCGCGAACAGTTTCCCATTCGACATGACACCATCGTGTTTCATCTCAATAGGAAACCTTTCGCCTATGGTTTCCCATCCGACATGGCACCATTGCTGCTCATCACGACAGGAAACTGTTCGCTAATAGTTTCCCATCCGGCTTGGCACCACTGTGTTTCATGACGACAGGAAACTTCTCGAACGGAGATTTCTCGACTCCGCTTCGCTCCGCTCGAAATGACAGGGGCGTGCATCGTTGGTACTCATCGCGACAGGAAACTTTTTGCATATAGTTTCCCGTCCGGCACAGCACCATCGTATCCCGTCTCACTTTGCACTCTTCTTTTTCTTTCTGTTGTAATACCATATGCCTCCGTAAATAAGGGTGACTATGATGATGAGGATGGTGAGTCGGAAGGCGTGTTCTTCCATATTCACCACATCGTGTCCCAGCACTACTTCCAGCGCCGTGGAGGGCAGCTTGCCGATGAGGCAGCCCAAAGCATAGGGGCGGAAGTGCATGCTGGACAGGGCGGATATGGCGGTGACCAGGCCGTTGGGCATGTAGGGGATAGCCCTGGCTGCGGCAATGGCCTGCCAGGAATCGTAGGAGTCCAGTTTCTTCAATGTCTTGCTTTTATTAATGATATTCATGGCCATGCCGCGGAAAAGGGTACGCATGACGTAGAAGGAAATCAAAACCCCCACCGTTTCCGCCATCCAGGAAATGATGGTGCCCCAGAAAAGGCCGAATATGAGGCCGTTGGCAGTGGAAATAAAAATGGACGGAAGAAATCCTACAATGTTGATGACCACATCAATGAAAAAGCTCATGAAAGCGGCATAAATACCAAAACTGTGGAGGTACGCAATGGTACCTCGAAGATCCCCGTCCTTTGACAAATGGTAAATGGTGGGATAAAAGGTGGGGTCAAAGAAATGGATGGACGCCAGCACCAATATCATCAGTGCAAGTACGGAGAGACGGAATTTACGCTCTCCCTTTTCATTCCAATTTCGATATCGCATAAAAAGCCTCTATTATTATATGCACAGGATACTCAAAAGGCAGGCGAATCCACGCCGCCGATAAAGCTGAAATTCAACTTTTGAAATCTTTCCCCAAAAGAATATAAGCAGTGTTACTTCTTATAATATTAGCTGTTATTCCATAAATATATAATACCATTGTTTTAAATAATTTTAAATCCATAAATCCGTCATGCCCCATACTCCATGCAGCGGAATCATGTAAAAAAAGAAAGCGGACTGTCCGAAGCCCGCTTTCTTTTTGATTTTATTAGCAATTGATTATTTATTGCAGTCCTTTAAAATTTCTTCCGCATAGCTGCGAATGGTGTCGGCCATGTCCTTCCGGTCCACGGTTTCCGTAAATCGTTTCGGCCGCTTTTCCAGTTCACCCAGCTGTTTAGGAACAGGAATGCCCGTTTTTTCCGCAATTTCACGCAGCGTATCGTAGGGACTTTCCATTTCCTTAAGTCCCAGGGCCTTGGCTACGACGCCGGGGAATTTATAGGGATGGGCGGTGCTGATAATGACGGTGTGGGAATGGCGGGGAACCTTTCCTTCCCGGCGGAGATGGTCATACACGGCATAAGCCACGGCGGTGTGGGGATCCATGAGGTAGTCATAGTTTTCATACACTTCGCTCATGGCGCGGGCCATATCCTCCGGAGAAGCCCAGCCGCCCATCATTTCCATGCCAGCCTTCGCAAAGGCTTCTTTGGAAACCTCATATTTTCCTTCTTCTTTCAGCTTATCCATGCTTTCCTTCACCTTTTCAGCCGAACCGGTGAGGTAGTAAAGGAACCGTTCAAAGTTGGAGGAAATGAGAATATCCATGGACGGTGCTTCGGTCATGTAGAAGGGACGGTTAATATCGTACACGCCGGTTTCAAAGAAATCGGCCAGCACCTTGTTTTCATTGGATGCGCAGATAAGCTCTCCGATGGGAGCTCCCATCTGTTTAGCCAGCCAGGCAGCCAGGATATTTCCAAAGTTGCCGGTAGGAACCACCACGTTGAACGTGTCGTCTTTGCCGATGGAACCGTTTTTCAAAAGTTTCAGCCAGATCCACACATAGTACACCACCTGTGGCAGAAGACGGCCGATGTTGATGGAATTGGCACTGGAGAAAAGGACCCCCTTCTCCGCTTCTTCCTTTCGAAGGCTGCTGCCGAATACCTGCTTCAACGTTCCCTGGGCATCATCGAAGTTGCCTTCAATGCCCACCACCTTCACATTGCTTCCCAGCTGCTTCTGCATCTGGTCCTTCTGCAGCGGGCTCACGCCGTGGGAGGGATAGAAAACCATGATATGGACGCCCGGCACATCCCGGAATCCTTCCAGCGCTGCCTTGCCCGTATCGCCGGAAGTGGCGGTAAGGATGAGGATTTCCTTTCCATCCTTCTCCTCCTTCTTCGCATACACCAGAAGATAGGGGAAAAGGGAGAGCGCCAGATCTTTGAAAGCACAGGTCCTGCCATGGAACATTTCCGCCATGGAAAAGGCCTGGGAAATGGTCTTCACCGGCACGATTTCCTCGGTCTCAAAGGTTCCGGTATAGGCGCTGTGGGTGAGCTTCTTCAGCTCTTCTTCCGGAATATCGGTGAGGAAATGGGACAGCACAAAGGCAGCCAGCTCCTCATAAGTCATATCTTTCAGTTCATCGGCATGAAGAAAGGGCGCCGGCAGCACTTCCGGCACGTACAGACCGCCGTCATCAGCCAGCCCCTTCACCAGTGCTTCTATGGCCGTCACCGTTTCATTACTTCTGGTACTTCTGTATTTCATAGGACACCTCCGCAAAATGATTCCCGTTTTGCATTATTTTATCATAAATAGCAGGGCGATTCTATGGGGCCGAAGGATTGACAGGGCCTGTGCCTGCGGTATGAGGGTGCTAAAGAGATTTGAGATTTGAGATTTGAGGTTTGAGATTTGAGGTTTGAGGTTTAAGGTTTAAGATTTGAGGATTTAGGCGTCAGACTTCAAAAAGATCCTTCGGACCCTGAACTTTATATGCTGCCCTTAGCAGCTGACCTTTTCCCGCCTTACTCTTAAGCTTAAGGTGCATTGATAAACCTGCATTATACAACAAAAAATCCCACGAAAGTTCGTGGGATGTAAGTTCTGGTGGACCATCAGGGGTTCGAACCCCGGACACCCTGATTAAGAGTCAGGTGCTCTGCCAGCTGAGCTAATGGTCCGTTCAACGAAAATGATTATATCATTTTCTTCGTCGTCTGTCAAATCTTTTTTTATTTTATCTGGAAGATTTTTCAGATGACCGCCTTCATCGGGCAACAAAGATACTATACCATATGGCCCGTTATTTTTCAAATTAGATATTGATGAGAATTGTGGAATTCCAGCCATGCACCATTTCAATAATGAATGCCATATTTCCTTTTCAGCTCGTCAATGTCATTCCTCATGTCCCGGTCGCATTCCTTCAGGGCAGCTTTCAGGTTCGGGATCTTCTGCCGGGCCATGAATGCTTTCTTGGCGCTGGCCATTTTGTAAATATGGGCCAGCCCCTTCTTATAGGATGCCATGAACTCCTGCAGTTCTTCCTCCGTCAGCTCTTTCTCCTCCGGAGCGTCAATCATTTCGTCCTTATCCATAGGTCCTCCTTATCAAAAAATCCTTATGCCGGATGAAAGGCATAAGGATTCATTATTTCTGGTGCGTCTAGAGGGATTCGAACTCTCGACACCTGGTTCCGGAGACCAGTGCTCTATCCACTGAGCTATAGACGCCTAACAAGGAGTATTATAGCATAAAGGGCGGATAAAGGAAAGAGGTTTTTATTTTTCAACGAAAACCCGGGGAATTCTCTTCAGGTCGCAGGTGATTTCATGGGGAATGGTGCCGGCGGTCTTGGCCACTTCGTCCAGGGTGATTTCTCCGTCTCCCTGTCTGCCCATGAGGATCACTTCATCTCCCGGTTTCACGGTATCATCGACGGCCACCATGAACTGGTCCATGCAGATGCGTCCGATAATGGGGAAGCGTTTACCGCCGATGAGGACTTCGCCCTTGTTGGAGAGGCAGCGGGGATAGCCGTCGGCGTAGCCGATGGGGACGGTGGCAGTCTTCATGTCCTTTTCTGCCACATAGGTACCGCCGTAGCCGATGGCTTCGCCTTTGTGAAGGGTCTGTACATGGGTGATATGGCTCACAATGCGCATGACGTACTGGAGGTCCAGCTTGTTTTCCATTTCATCGGAAGGCTGGGGTCCGTAGATGATGATGCCCGGGCGGGCCAGGTTGTGCCAGCTCTTGGGAATATCGATGACGCCGGCGCTGTTGGCGGAGGAAATGACGAAATCATCGGTGACGGGCATCTGGGCAATGGCTTCATCGAAGCGGTCCAGCTGTTTCAGGGCAGCGGATTTGTCCTTGCAGTCGGCAGTGGCCATGTGGGTCCAGGTGCCATGGAGATGAAGGTGCGGATAGAGTGAAAGTTTCTTCAGGAAAGGCTTCACGTCTTCCGGATGGGTGCCGATACGGTTCATGCCTGTATCGATAGGCATCATCACTTCCACCGTCTTTCCGGCGCCCTTGGCAATATCTTCAAAAGCATCCAGATCCACCGTATCATCCACCGGAAGGGTGAGGTCATATTTCACGCCCATGAGCATGTCTTCCGGTAGGGGAAGGCCCAGCACGTAAATGGGGCAGGTGAATCCGGCGCGGCGGAGCTCTGCGCCCTCTTCAACCCTGGCCACCGCAGCGGCTGTAAAGCCTTCTTCCAGGGCAATGCGGAGTGTTTCTACAGCGCCATGGCCGTAGGCATTGGCTTTAACCACAGCCAGTACGTTCACTTCCTTGGGAAGGTGCTGACGGATAGTTCTCAGATTGTGACGAAGTGCATTCAGATTGATTTCCATGTAAGAAACAGGCATAACAAAATCTCCCTCCAATAAAAAAGTCATCGCAGCTACACCACGGGTTTTCCCCGTCAAAGGAAGCCGCGATGCTTCGTATTCCTTATGAAATTGTATTCCAAAGGGTTATCCCTATCATAATCCAACAGGAGGAAAAAGAAAAGAGGAAATCAAAGAAATTATAAACGGGGCTGTGAAGAAATGGTTGAGTCTCTATCAGATAGTTAGACAATCTGGCGGCAGACGCCTAATCGTTATTTTGCAAGGAACAAATTGACACAAACACTTGCTCCGCTTCATTGTCATTTCGACCGTAGTGCAGCGGAGTGGAGTGGAGTGGAGTGGAGAAATCTCACACCAAAATGAGACAAGCCACACTGTGACGGGAGATCTCTCGACTCAGAGTCTCAATAGAGCCAAATACTTTTGCCCTCATATCGGCATGCAGCTCCGCTCGAGATGACGATTCGGAGAACACCTTACTGTCATTTTGAGAATTTTTTGAATCTATAGGCGAAGCGCAAAATGGGGCTGTGAAGAAATGATTTATATTTTTTCACAGCCCCGTCATTTCCTATTCTTTTTCTATTCATCCCGCAGGAACTGCTCAAACACGTAGTTTCCCAGGGCAGCGCCATGGTAGGTAAGGAATAGATAGCCCTTTTCTTCTTTCAGGAGCTTCTGTTTCTTCAGCAGGTCTACCTGTTTTTCATACCAGTATGTCAAAGGCCGGCCATAGCGGTTTTGAAAGTCCTCCAGCGGAATGCCTTCCTTCATGCGAAGATGCAGGAAACAGTATTCCTCCATTTCATCCTTTTCAGACAAAGGTTCCACATCCTCCAGCGGCCTTTCGCCGGAGAGAAGTTCCTTCTCATACAGCCTGACTCCCGGATGAACGGTGAAACGCTTTCTCCCGATGCGGGACGAAGCTGCCGGTCCCAGGCCCAGGTAATCGGAAAGCTCCCAGTACTTCCTGTTATGCCGGGAGCGGAATCCCTTCCGGGCAAAGCTGGATATTTCATACCGTTCAAAGCCGTAATGAGGCAGGATGCGGCACATATCCTGGTACATGGCCCAGCTCTCTTCTTCCGTTGGCCTTAAAAGTTTTCCCCTTTCCGCCAGCTGGGCAAAACGGGTGCCCTCTTCCAGGATGAGACTGTACACGGACACATGGGTAATGGGCAGGTGCACCGCCCAGAGAAGGGATTTCCTGAAATCCTCCACGCTCTGCCCGGGAAGTTCGTACATGAGGTCGATACTGATATTATGAAATCCAAGGGCATAGGCCCTCTTCACTGCCTTCTCCGCTTCCGAAGCCCTGTGGAGGCGTCCGATTTTACGAAGGAGCCGGTCGTCGTGGCTTTGGACGCCCACGGAAATCCGGTTGATTCCAAGGGACAAGGCATGGCGGAGATAGGAGTCCGTCATGTCGCAGGGATTCATTTCCATGGTGATTTCCGGATTTTCGGAAATATGGAAATACTGCCGTACCTTTTCCATGAGTTCCGTGAGCTGGTCCTCCGTAAGGGAGGAAGGCGTGCCGCCGCCAAGGTAGATGGTGTCCACGAGGCGGTCCTTGAAGAGAGGACTTCTCATTTCCATTTCCCTTTCCAGGGCTTTCAGAAATCGGTCATCGGGCTTTGTGCCAATGGAATAGAAGCCGCAGTAGGCACAGCGGCTTCTACAAAAGGGGATATGAATATAGAGTCCCAGGTCAGTCATCTTTCAGAACCGCCATGAATGCTTCCTGCGGGATTTCCACGCTGCCCACCTGCTTCATGCGCTTCTTCCCTTCCTTCTGCTTTTCCAGGAGCTTCTTCTTACGGGTCACGTCGCCGCCGTAGCACTTGGCCAGTACGTCCTTCTTATAGGCCTTGATGGTTTCCCGGGCAATGATTTTGCTTCCGATGGCAGCCTGGATGGGCACTTCAAACTGCTGGCGGGGGATAATATCCTTCAGCTTCAGCGCCAGCGCCCGGCCCCGGGCGGGAGCATTGCTCCTATGGACGATGATGGACAGGGCGTCCACCAGGTCCCCGTTCAGGAGGATATCCAGCTTCACGGCGTCGGTCTTCTGGTAGCCGTCCAGCTGGTAGTCCAAAGATGCATAGCCCTTGGTGCAGGACTTCAATTTATCAAAGAAATCGAAAATGATTTCAGAAAGAGGAATCTTGTAGGAAAGGTCCACCCTGGTTTCATCCAGGTATTCCATGGTCTGGAAGACGCCGCGCCGGTTCTGCACCAGTTCCATCACGTTCCCCACCATGTCCGAGGGCACCAGGATGTCCACCTTCGCCACCGGCTCTTCAATGTGTTCGATTTTTGTCATAGGCGGCAGTTCTGCCGGATTGTCCACGGGCACCATGGTGCCGTCGGTTTTGAATACATGATAAATGACGGAAGGCGCCGTGGTAATGAGCTTCAGGTGGTATTCCCTTTCCAGCCTTTCCTGCACCACATCCATGTGGAGAAGGCCAAGGAAGCCGCAGCGGAAACCGAAACCCAGGGCCTGGGACGTTTCCGGCACAAATTCCAGCGCCGCATCGTTGAGCTTAAGTTTTTCCAATGCTTCCTTCAGATTGTCATAATCCTTGCTTTCGATGGGATAGAGTCCGCAGAAAACCATGGGGAGCGCCTTTCGATACCCCGGCAGCGCTTCGGCAGCGCCGTTTTCGGCGGTGGTAATGGTATCCCCCACTTCGCAGTCCTGTACATTTTTAATGCTGGCTGCCACATAGCCCACGGAACCGCAGGTCAGGACGTCGCAGGCCTTGGGGAAGGGGGAGAAATAGCCCACCTCCGTCACCGTGTACACCTTGCCGGAGGCCATCATGCGGATATTCATGCCCGGTTTGATTTCCCCGTCCATAACGCGCACATAGGCAATGGCACCCTTGTAGGAATCGAAAATGGAATCAAAAATCAAACAGCGCAGCGGCTTTTTCGTATTGTCCGGAGGAGGCGGCACCTGCTCCACAATCCGCTTCAGCACCTCTTCCACATTTTCGCCGGTTTTGGCGGAAACGGGAATGGCATCGGACATGTCAAGGCCGATGATGTTTTCCACTTCCTTCTTCACCCGGTCGATGTCCGCGCTGGGAAGGTCGATTTTATTGATGACCGGAATGATTTCCAGGTTATGGTCCAAAGCCAGGTACACATTGGCCAGAGTCTGGGCCTGCACCCCCTGGGTGGCATCAATGATAAGGATAGCACCTTCGCAGGCGGAAAGACTGCGGGATACTTCATAATTAAAATCCACATGGCCTGGGGTGTCGATCAGGTTCAGTTCATAGGTATCGCCATCTTCATACTTGTACATGAGCCGCACGGACTGTTCCTTAATGGTGATGCCCCTTTCCCTCTCCAGATCCATGGTGTCCAGAATCTGGGCCTCCATGTCCCTCTTCTGCACCGTACCGGTAAGTTCGATAAGCCTATCCGCCAGGGTGGACTTGCCGTGGTCGATATGGGCAATAATTGAAAAATTCCTGATGTGTTCTGTATCCATAATGACTCCTGTAAATAAAGAATGGTCTGTTTGCTATAGTCAATCTATATTTTACTATAAATGTCTCTTCTATGAAATACTTCTGTGCCATGGCGGGTAGAAAACCCTTTGCAAATAGTTTCCTGCCGCTATGGACAGCTTTCGTGTCATGCCGTATAGAAAACTTTTCGCGAATAGTTTCCTATCGTGATGGACAGCTTCCGTGTCATGCCGTGTAGGAAACCTTTTGCGAATAGTTTCCTGCCGCTTTGAAACACTTCTGTCCCATGCCGTGTAGGAAACCTTTTGCAAACAGTTTCCTGCCGCTATGGACAGCTTTCGTATCATGCCGTGTAGGAAACCTTTTGCGAATAGTTTCCTGCCGCCAAGGACAGCTTTCGTGTCATGCCGTGTAAGAAACTTTTCGCATATAGTTTCCTGCCGCTATGGACAGCTTTCGTGTCATGCCGTGTAAGAAACTTTTCGCATATAGTTTCCTGCCGCTATGAAACACTTCTGTCCCATACCGTGTAGGAAACCTTTTGCGAATAGTTTCCTGCCGCGTCGAAACATCTCTGCCTCCTGCCACAGCAGGAAACTTTTCACTTCCCCCTCCTTTTTCTTCCCAAAAGTCCCGGCGCCGCTATGGCCAGGATGACGAAAAGGATGCCCAGGGCCTGGAGGAAATCGAAGTGCACGTTGAAGAGGAAGAGGGAGGCAACTACCGACACCGCCGGCTCCACGGTGGCGGTGACGGAGGCCTGGGCTTCACTCAGGTAATGGAGGCCTGCGTTGTAGCAGGTGAAGGCCACCACCGTACCGCAGATGACGATCCAGAAGGAATCGAAGAGCACGCCCCCTGCAAAAAAGCCTGAGTAATCGGTGACGGGGTCAATGAGCCAGGCCGACAGGGCGCCGGTAAACATGCCGATGGCCAGGATGAAGGAATTGTCCATGACCAGCATCAGGTGTTTAGGATACACGGCGCAGACCGCAAAGAATACGGCCGACACCAGTCCCAGATAGACGCACTTGGCCGGCACAGATATGCGATGGATGTCGCCTCCGGTGACCAGGAGAAATACGCCTGCTATGGCCAGCACCACCGCCAGCAGTTCGCCCCGGGCAGGAAATTTTCTATTTCTGAGGGATACCCAGAGAATCACCATGGCCGGACAGGTATACTGGATCACTGTGGCAGCGGCTGCATTTCCTGCCGCAATGGATGCAAAGTAGGTATAATGCATGAACATGAGACCCACAATGCCATAGAATACAAGCTCCAGAAGAAGCACCGGTTTCTGTCGTATGGCCTTTATGCCCGGCTTCCACTGCCCCTTCATCATGGATACCAGGAACATGATGATGCCTGCTGAGGACATGCGGAACACGGTGAGGTCCATGGCATCAAGGCTGCTCTTCCTCAAGAAATCCTGCGCCGCCAGTCCCGTTCCTGCCCACATGGTGCCGGCAATCAAAACCATGATGACCGCAAAGAGTTTCATTCCTGTCCCCTCTTTCCATTTCCGGGTACACAAAAACCCGCCGAATCGGCGGGTTATAAAATCTGGTGGGACTATTTGGATTCGAACCAAAGACCTCTTCGATGTCAACGAAGCGCTCTGACCAACTGAGCTATAACCCCGGATACTGAGGTCATTATATCATGGGACGGGAAGAAAAAGCAAATGGGATAAGGGGGCCGCTCTGCGGCCCCGGGTTCAAAAGGTTCAGAAGGTTCAGAGGGTT